>ERZ857757.30-NODE-30-length-194588-cov-26.717518_pt1 | contig 194588 bp, 204 predicted proteins | sample MGYA00519764_ERZ857757 | MGnify/ENA primary metagenome ERZ857757 (study PRJEB31778, sample SAMEA3449359) | human gut metagenome | biome: human gut; feature: human-associated habitat; material: faeces | place: United Kingdom | collected 2010/2012 ...
CTATTGAATATTAATTAATTAAAAACGTTTCGGAATTCTATCCCGGACACTAGTGATCCGATATAAGAAATTTCCAGGACGCTTTTCCCGGCTGGTATTTCCAAAGAGTAATTACCGTCAAGGTCGGTAATGGTACCGGCAGTAGTGCCTTTCACTAATACGGAAACACCGATCATCGGCTCTCCGGTTTCATCAAGAACCTGGCCTTTGAGTGTTCTTACTTGCGTAATCATCTGGATGCCATACTCGTGTTTCTCTTCTTTTGCATCTGCTGCCAATGAAAAAAGAGAAGACGCGAAAAACAATCCCCAAATAATGAAACGATGCGGATAGTGCATATTCCATTCTTTTAATAATACGTTGTTTTTCATGAGATTAAATTTAACTTTAATTATTTTGTTAGCGTGCAATTATTGTATAACATAAAATTCTGACGAACCTGTTTTTTGTGTGTACCCATGAAAATGAATATTTTTTGTTTTTTATTTTAGCCGGATAAAAAAGAGGGAATTTATTTTAGTTGGAAGGATCGGATACTTTAGGTTGCACACATCTATTTAGTATTAAAATATGTATCTATATATTAATTTACCCCTCTAACAAGTGATAATATCCGGATTACAAAAACTTAATCCTTATTTATCCGCTATCTTTGTTATATCATTTTAATAATAATGAGCATGAAAGAACTTTTAGAAAAAATTCAGGAGCAATACAAAGCGTTTGAAACAGATGCCCGGCTCCAGGCAGAGAAAGGTAACAAGGCTGCAGGAGGACGTGCGCGTCAAGCTTCCTTGGAGTTAGGAAAACTAATGAAGGAATTCCGCATGGTTTCTTTGGCAGAAAGTAAAAAGTAACTCTATTCTCTTTCTCTAAAAAACAAAGCTGCTATGATTTTACTCTGGCGGCTTTTTTCTTTTATATCATAAATAAGATAAATCTAACATGTAATATTTCAAAATACATTATCTTTGGGTTTTAATTTTAAATATTATATGGAAAATATCAACTATACTAATTATCCTTTGGTCTTATTTACCTCTTTCGATAAAAAAGACGAAATCGAAGGATTACCTTTTGCTTTGGATTCCGAAAATGCTAAAAGGTATTTGTCCAATAACAAAGGAGTGGAAAACCTATTCGGATATATAGGTGCCAAAAACACATTAAAGGGTGAAAATGCCTGCATGTATTACCATCTTGACGACAAGCTCTTCTCAACAATAGAATATGATGATTTTTTCCGTCAACGCAATTTTTCAAAATTCTTTGGCGGGTCGTATATAAAAGCTAAATATGGAGTTATCTTATTGGGAGAAGGAGGCCAATACATCTATTCTCTGCTGGGCAAAGAAGAAACCAAGAAACTCCATAAACGCAATGGAAGATACATTGCTGCTGCGCTTTTCAAGGAAAACACTTTTATTGGATTTGAAGAAGGGGTCATAACCGATAATGGGATAGACGTACCGCCCACCGGGTATTACTCAGGAGGCATGGACAGAGGTGGCTACCTGTCCTTTGTCTTGATAACTTTGGGCCACGCAGAAGATAAAGTTTACCCTTTATTGAATACTTCCCTAAAAGAAAAAATATTCCAATTAAAATAAGCCCCCTGATATATTAACCTGTGAAATAATCGCAGCCTGTTAAAATAAAAAATGTCCTGACCATGGCAGAAATGTACATAGTCAGGACATTTATTTTTTAATATGATTTAATTCGGCAGTCCTGTGTACATCCCTCCTATTGGGTATTTAGTTAAATAGAGCTTTCTAAATAGAATGGCTTTATTGCTATTTATTTTATATTCAGACGATTATTTTTATAAAAAAGAAATGTTATTTTTAAATTATTCCATTACCTTTGCGCCTTTGTGATATATCTATGAAAAAATATATATAAACGTAACCGTTTGGCGATCTTTCTTTTATTATGTATTAGACGTGGAATAAAAACGAATGACCTGGTTTGGCTAGTTGTAGTATAGCAAACCAAGGCAACTTATCTTAATTAAAATAACTAAATATCTATGAAGAAAACGAATTTTGCGTTTGAAAGACAAACGCTATGGAGGACTATGTTGGCTGTAGGCATTTCCGCTTCAACATTGTCTTATTCTCCTGTGTGGGCATCCGGCCTGGCTGCCACAGTAACATCGGCCTCGCAAGCCGGAGAAAAGTATGAAGGTATCATAGTGGATGCCAATACCCGGGACCCGATTATCGGAGCTACTGTTATGATAAAGGGGACTACTACCGGAGTAACGACCGATATGGAGGCAGGTTCTCTATTGATGCGACACGCGGGCAAACACTCAGCGTCTCTTACATTGGTTATAAAACGAAAGAAATCAAACTGTCCAAGGTTACTTTGCTGAGCATTGAACTGAGTGAAGACGCCCAGGCTTTAGGCGAAGTTGTCGTAACGGCTTTCGGCGTTGGACAAAAAAAAGAAACCATGGTGGGGGCCGTAACGCAGGTGAAGGCCGGCGAACTGAAAGTACCCTCGGCAAATCTTTCCAACTCATTCGTAGGACGTGTGTCCGGAGTGGTAGCTTACCAAAACAGCGGTGAGCCGGGCAATGATGGCTCTACGTTCTATATCCGTGGTATTTCCACATTCACAGCCACCAGCCCCTTGATTATTATTGACGGCGTGGAAGCCTCCCAGGGAGACTTGAACGCCCTCGACTCCGAAGTGATCGAGAGTTTCTCCGTATTGAAGGACGCTACTGCCACGGCAATGTACGGTACCCGTGGTGCCAATGGTGTTATGATTGTCAAGACCAAGGGTGGCGAGAACCTTGAGCGTGCGGTAATCAACGCCCGTGTAGAAGCATACGTATCCATGCCTTCACGCTTACCGGAATTTGCAGACGGTGCTTCTTACATGGAAATGTATAACGAAGCCGTAAGCAACCTCGCTGCTTCTACCAGTACAAAACTATACACCGCCGACCAGATAGCGGGAGTAAGAAACGGCGGAGACCCTTATAAATATCCGAATGTGGATTGGTACAAGGAAATGTTCAAGGATGCCACCATCAATGAACGGGCAAACCTGAATGTCCGTGGCGGTAGTAGCAAGATGGATTACTTCATCAATGCGAACGTCAACCATGAAACAGGTATGATGAAGGCTAGAAGTAAAGACTTTTACTCTTATGACAACAATATAGATGTCCTTCGTTATACCTTTCAAAGTAATATCAATGCCCATCTCAGCAAAACGGCTACCGTCTCCATGAACCTCGGCGTAGAGATGCGCGATGAGCACGGACCTACCAAGAGCAGCGGCGACCTGTTCTCCATGGCGATGGATAATAATCCGGTGGACTACCCTGTGTATTATCCCATGGGGTCAAGTGTGGGCAGCATGGGCATAGCCAACGAGTATGTTAAGTGGGGAGCGCATGGTGCGGGTAATGCCGACGGTTATAATCCGATAGCTGAAATGACCAAAGGTTATTCCGACTCTTTCGAAAGTACGGTGCGGGCCAACATTAAGTATGACCAGAAGCTGGATTTTATAACCAAAGGATTAAAGTTCAACGCACTGGTGTCATTCAAAAACTGGACAACCACTACTGCCAAGCGCGAGCGCGGTTACAACAGATATTATCTGGGGGAAGTCTTGGGTGACGGTAATTATCTGATAAATGCATACGGCCAGGAAGGCAGCTCACAACTGACTACCACCGAAGGCAAGGATGGAAGCCGCAGTTTCTACATCCAGGCCATCTTGGGCTATGACCGCACCTTCAACGAGGTACACAATGTTTCGGCCATGATCCTGTATAATCAGGACCAAAAGAACATCAATAACTTAAAGCCAAAGGGCGATGAGTCAAGTTACACTATTTTGGTCAACTCTCTGGCACAACGCAAGATGGGCGTGGCAGGACGTATTTCCTACGACTATGCGCATAAGTATATGGCAGAAATAAATGTAGGCTACAACGGTTCCGAAAACTTTGCCAAAGGCCACCGTTACGGCTTCTTCCCTTCTTTGGCCTTGGGATGGAATATCAGTGAGGAATCATGGTTTGGCAGCCTGAAGAACACGGTTAATAACCTGAAACTTCGTGGCTCTTACGGTCTTGTTGGTAATGCCGATGCCGGCACGCGTTTCTTGTATATGGCGGAAGTGAACTTGGGCGGTAAGCAATTTGTAACCGGAGATGAAAACGGTACAAGCTACAACACCATGTCCGGACCGACATTTACCCGCTTTGCAAATGATAAAATAAAGTGGGAAGTAGGACACAAACTGAATGTCGGTATCGATATTGGACTGTTCAACGCACTGAACCTCAGCCTGGAATATTTCCATGAAATCCGCAGTGACATCTTTATGAAGAATGGAACGATACCGAACTATATGGGAGTTGCCGGTGCCACCGTCTATGGCAACTATGGCAAGGTAAAGAACTGGGGTGTCGAACTTGCGGCTGATTACGGCAAGCAGATAACCAAGGACTTCTCCGTACAGTTTAAGGGTACTTTCTCTTTCGCCCGCAACAAGGTGATGGAATATGCTGAAAGTTATGATCCCAATTATCCCAACCTCAGTCAGATCGGTCACAGTCTGAACTCATACAAGGGATATGTGTACGACGGGCATCTCTTTATGGACAAGGCGGAAATTGCCAACTCTCCCGAGCAGATGATTTCAGGAAACGTGGCTCCCGGTGACATCAAGTATAAGGATATTCCCAACAAGAACGGCGAAACCGATGGTAAAATTACAACGAATGACCAGGTATACATGGGACACCCCTATGTGCCTGAAATAGTTTACGGTTTCGGACCGAGCTTCAGGTACAAACAGTGGGACTTCTCCTTCTTCTTCCAGGGTGCAGCCAATGTTTCGCTGATGATTCAGGCAGGTTCATTTGCACCGTTCGGAAGCGGTATCAACCGCAACGTACTGAAGTTTATAGAGAAAGACCACTGGAGTTCTGACAATCAGAATATTCATGCGGCTTATCCACGCCTCACCCAGCTTGAACATGGTAACAATACTGCCGCTTCCAGTTACTGGCTCCGCAATGCCGCTTATCTGAAATTGAAGAACGCCGAAGTGGGATATTCCTGGAAGTTCCTGAGAGCTTACGTCAGTGGTTCCAACTTGCTCACTTTCTCGCCGTTCAAAGAATGGGACCCGGAGCAGGGTGCAGACGGTGCCTTGAAATACCCCATCCAGCGTGTGTTTAATATCGGTGTACAATTGAACTTTAAATAATGATTACTATTATGAAGAAACTATACATATATACATTCCTGTTGTTCGCAGTGTTCAACTTTGTGGCATGCGACTATCTGGACATCGTTCCGGACGAAATTGATAAGGAGGAAGACGCATACAAGGATATAGAGGCCGCCCGTGGATATTTGTATTCGTGCTACGGCTACATGCCTACCCCCAATTATACCCAGACTTCCCTGGACCTTATGACCGGCGATGAAGTGGTGACGGCTTTCGAGCATGAAACGTTTGCAAAATTTCCGCAAGGCAACTTTACTGCCGGAAATCCTGTGATTTCTTATTGGAACGACTTGTTCAGCGGTATCCGCCAGTGTTATAAGTTCCGTAGTGTTTTGGACAAGGTGCCGGGTTTGGATGCGGCAACTAAAAAAGAATATATCGGTGAAACCGACTTCCTGATAGGCTACTACCACATGTTGCTGATGCGCTGCTATGGTCCTGTCATCATCGTCAGGGAAGAGATAGACATCAATACCAACCCCACTGATTACCAAGGTCGTGAATCTCTGGACGCATGTATACAGTTCATCACTCAGAAGTTTGATGATGCAGTTCCCAATCTTCCTGCAAGCCGCACCGGCAAGTATGTGGGACGCGCCACTTCCGTAGCTGCCAAGTCGTTGAAGGCTTATACATTGATGTACTACGCTTCGCCTTTGTTCAATGGCAATGAAGAACTGGCAAGCCAGCTAAAGAATATCGATGGTTCCAACCTGCTTGATGCCACTTATGATCCCCAACGCTGGGTAAATGCCAAGAATGCCTACCTCGATGCCATTACAGCGGCAGAATCGGCAGGACACGCATTGTATACGGTAGAAAATCCTAAAATGGCTAATATCTATCCCACCAACGATACCCTGCGTGTTTTGAGGGCTAACGAGGTCACCGCCATAAAGTATAATAAGGAGGAGATATGGACAAAATATCAGGATGAGGACGCTTATGGCCTTCAAAAGAAATCTATGCCTTATGTGGACGAAGTGACTTATAATGGCGTAGCGCCTTCTTTGGCTATGCTGCAACGTTTCTACACCAGAAACGGATTGCCTTACGATGTAGACCCCGAAACAAAAGACAAAAAAGAATTCGATGTCGTTTCGTTGACCGAAAACAACGCTATTGTAGAATTTGCAGGTGGCAGCAGGGATACCATCGCAGAGATCGGACAAAAGACTTCACAGATAAACCTTGACCGTGAACCCCGCTACTATGCATGGATCGCATTCCACAACGGTTTCTATGAAGTAACCAATGCCAGTGAAAATGGTGGCTATTCTCCCGATAAGTATCCGCAATATTACGAGTCTTCAAGGAAATATAAAGGCTATAAGATTATAACCGATTTCTTAAAGAGCGGCAATTGCGGTAGAAACAGAACGACTCAGAAGAATTATTCCCCTACAGGTTTTCTTAACAAAAAGGGAGTGCATCCTGATAATGAAATCTCAAACAACAATGCTACCTGGAAAAAATATCCTTTCCCGTTGATCCGCCTGGCGGAACTCTATTTGGGATACGCGGAATGCGCAGCGGAATCTGGTGACGTTGCAGAAGCGAAAAAATACGTGAACAAGGTGCGTGAACGTGCAGGTATTCCGGATGTAGACACATCGTGGAGAAAGGTCGGCATCACGCCGGACGCTGCCAAGATGGTGGAGATCGTGCGTCAGGAACGCCAGATAGAACTGTATCTGGAGTGCCAGAACTTTTGGGATATGCGCCGCTGGAAGTTGGCAAAGCAATATTTCGATGTACAACCGGAAGGAATGGATGTTGACGGAGACGATATCGCTACATTCTCCCGGAAGACCACGGTGCCTGTAGTACGTAATTTCCGCGACTATCATTGGCTCCTGCCTATTCCTTCAAAGGATGTGGACAACAATCACAACCTGGTGCAGAACCCGGGATATTAAAAATATAAATATAGATAAGAACATGAAGAAACAATATAAATACTTGATGTTAGGCATTGTAGCCTTGGCTGCATGCTTCACTTCTTGCAAAGAAGACGAAGGGATTGCCCCCACCGTTGACTTGAGTACGATGAACTTCAAATCAACGCCGGGAGAAGGAGAAATCGTATTGTCATGGGATACTCCAAAGGAAAATCCCGGATATATGTACATGAAGATGGAGTATACCGATCCCAGAGAGAAGAAATTCCGCAATGTTACAATCAGTCCATATACCAACTCTCTGGTGATAAGCAATACACGTGCCCGCTACGGAGACGCGTATAACTTTAAGTTTACGCCTTACAGCGAAACGGATACTCCGGGTGAATCATATACGTTGGAAGGATGTAAATCCGATCCGGCCAGGAAGACCACAACGACGTCCCGCGAGGCCATCAAGTTGACGGTAGACGACCTGTATAGTAATGCGCCGGAGCCGAGTGAAGGCAAGTTGGAATACTTGGTTGACGGGCAAATGACTTCATCATCTTTCTTCCACACCGCATGGAGCATCACGGTGGCAGAGCCTTACCACTATGTGGACATTAACTTGAAAGAAGACGTGGACCGGTTCGAGATTGACGCATGGAATCGTGTCGGAGGTGGAAACAATAATCCAACTGAAGTCAAGCTCTACAGAATCTCAAAGTTAGCGGACGATACGGTGGACATGGATAACCCTTTCTACACCTACAATCCCGGGAACACCGGTAAGGGTGAAGAAAACATAGTGATGTATCCTGCACAAGATCAGCCTGCCATGACTGAGCCGGTGCATTACCTGCGTTTCCGTGCAGAAAGTTCCGCCATATTCTGGCATTTGTCCGAATTGATAATAAATAAAATAACCATCAACAGCTTCGATCCCGAAGTGGACGAAGTGGTCGAATACGACAAATAATAGGTAGATTTCAATATAACACATGAATGCCGGTCCTGTAAAGCAATTGTTTTATATCGGACTGGCATTCAATCTAAATAATAGGGCAAACCTATAAATATAGTTCCTTCTTGTGGAATAGCGACATGGACAGCGTAGACAAATGACTATTGATTATCAGCCTATTAATTCTTTTAGCGTAGACACTTTGCATAAATTCATACTCTAAATGAAATACTTCATCAGGACACTGACTATCTTTGTAATTAATGAACTAAAAATATAGATTGATTATGACTACACTAAAAAATGCCCTTTTTGTGCTTCTTCTGGCGATATTAACTGGATGTGCAGAAAAAACAGGTTATTATGAACCTGGTCAGCAAGAGATTATAGATAATCTGACAGATAATAAATGGGAGAGAAAATATCATGCCAGATTAGATAATGGTCAAGAGTTTGACATACATGAAATATGGAAATTTGAAGATACTGGCAAAGGTTCCTACAAGACAATTACAACCTATGAAGATAAAGGGGATGAAGAGATAATAACTTATTTCAACTGGAGTTTTACGACACCTAACTTTAGTATTATCTATATGGATTATCCTCGATACTGGACCATAGATAAACTTACTGCAAATAAATTATGTGTTTACCAAACTTACGATGATCCAGTATCTGTTACCGGACAAGATCGGGATTATAGAGAATACACTTCTACAAATTAAAAGAACCACCTCAAACAGATGGCCCTTTAGTGAGTTTTTTATAGCGTTAGTCCATAAAGTCTACCTTGATTAAAGACCCGCCAAACTCTGAAGGAGCATGTTGCTTTCCTTCAAACTGCCAATAGATACTGGTATCACTACTGTTTGCAGTCCATGTAAATGAGTAATGTTCCATGGATGTTGAACCGGATAATACAATCGATTTCGGGTTATTACCTCCTACATTAGTCGGATTTTTGGATGCATCAATTTTACACACGATTTCGATAAAATAATATTTGTATCCAAACAAATTGACGTCAATTTCCGACCGAACCTGGCGACCAGTAGTAAAACTGGCATACTGTGGGAAACCATTCGGATCATAAATCAATTCCATATGGGCATAAGTGGATCTTGCACTTCTCGTGTTAGCCGTGTTGTTTTTTTCAACCGTAAATGGCGCATCCTCACTGATAGTTCTAACCCAAGTTTCTCCATAAGTAGAATAAACGATTTGGCTCACATCCGGCCTTTTTGCAGCCGTTTCAAGCTGTGCATTCAAGGTTCTTAAATCATTTTCAAATTTGGTCTTGTTCACCGGATTAACCTCTTGGAGTTCCTGCCAGTCTTTATCGGAAATATAAGCCAATGGTGAGTTTTTCTTGTTTTCATTGATGTAATACTCACCCATTGTTTTGTTTATATCAACAAACCTCGACAGAATTCGGGCATCAGTCTGATAGTCTCTTATGACTGGCGCCTGGGTAGCCACTCCATCATCTGAACATGATGAAATAACAAAGCATGCCAAAAGAAGGAATGCTAAATTTAAAATCTTTTTCATACAAATCATTTTTAGTTATACAATAAAAATAGTTGTCATTTGAACGTAAACTTGCTAATGTGTAGTTTGAGGCTGTTCCTGGGGAGTAAATTCCAAATATGTTCTTACTACACCGGGGTCGCCCCAATTTCCATTTCTTTCATATACAGCAAATTTCTTCTCTGTAAGTTCGTCTATATCCCAATATAGACTACGGCCAAAATAGATTGTGCTGAAACTTGGATCACCAAAAGACCATTGTCCATTTATGGCACTTTGTTGTTCTTTCCCGTCTTTATCAGTTGCTATTAAAGTCCTGGCATATGTACCATCTTCTTTAAAGTTATAGATACCCTGATAAGTGACACCTTCATCGTTAACTGTCTTTTTGCTAATCCAGGTTATATCGCAAACTAAAGCGATTATACTACTTTCTCCTTCATTATAATATCCATTCTTCTCAGCACAACTTATTTGTAATAAAGTTGTGAGCAAAATCAGTATTCCTATTAGGTATCTAAGACGAAATTCTAAAATTAAAATCTTTTTCATGCTAATTATTCTATCTCGAACTCTCCTTTCAGCCCCGTTTCTTCGTCTGAATAGTAGAATTCGTAGGAACCGGCTTGCAAATGGCTTATTTCAACTCTATAAACATCTTGTTGCCCATTTACTCCCGTATCCTGATATACGATATTTCCGTGTGCATCTTTTATTTGCAGGGTAACCGGCATTTTGGAATGTTCGATAAAGCGTACCTCGATACATTTGTCCATAAGACAGCATTCGACCGGGTTAGGTACTACCGATCTCACAGCTCTGTCCCATGTTTCCAATTCGATGACGCTCATTTTGTAGCAGGTTGCTACATTTGCCTCTATCGTAATAAACGATAAGGTCATTAACATTAGGATTAAACTTAACTTTTTCATTGTTCTATAAATCTTTTATTGCAAATTTACTTGAAAATGAAAAGAGTACCTAACATTATTGCTTTTTGTCCGTGGACAAAATAGGGTTGATTATCAGCCGTTTATGTAGATTTACGTAGACTATCTCTGATAACTGTATATAAAAGGTAAATTAATTCAGTTTTTCAACTAAATATTCGTATAAGGATGAGTTTTCCGGTAACGACAGATTTAGTTTCTGACGGAGCCGCAGACGCTTCTTCCTGACTGAATTCGGGGTAATGTTTAACAGCGTGGCTTCTTCGTTTGTATCAAATCCGTACATGATAAGACAACAGTATTCAAAATCCGCCTCTGGCAGTTCTGGGCATAGATTATATACATAACTATAAAGTTTCGGATAGACAGTCCTTATCTCACTGGAAATTCTCTTCCAGTGGCCTTCGGTTATCAAAGGCTGTTTATTTCTGGGCTTGTTCTGATTGGCCATTTTTACCAACTCTTTATATAGTAATGAGTCGGAAATAAATCGGGCTTGTAACTCCTTGTGGCTTTCAGACAAAACTCTGATTTCTTCTTCCATCCGCGTATATTCCTCATCTTTCTTGGTAAAGGTGGCCAGCAGGCTCTTTTTCTTCTCCAACTCATTAGACAGACCTATCATCTTGATCATGATATGGTTGAGCTTTATTTGTTGTTGGACAAAACGTTTTTCCACCTTTTTACGATATAATAAGTATCCTATTATCCCCAACAAAATAACCAATAGGCAGATTGTTATAACAAGGGTATAATGCTGTTGTCTAATTTGCAGGGCATTCACCTTTTCCCTTATTTTTAGGTTATTGTACCGGGTTTCAATATTAATGATCTTCGATTTATTGGTTGTGGATAAAACAGAGTCTACGATGTTGCAACACTCTTCCAGATTGGCAAGTGCCATTTCGTAGTTCTTTGACGATTTATAAATTTGATATAACAGGTTTTTAACGCTGTATGTGTATTGGGGGTTTTCAGGTATTTCCTTCAATAACTCCTTTGCTTTGGATATGGAGTCCGATTGAATATAAAGCTCCACTAATGCCACATAATTGGGTAGTTTATTCCTTCCCAGTTTCAACGCTTCGGAAAAATAGATTTTAGCCTTTTCGTAATTTCCTTTTTTAAGATAGATATTTCCCAGACCATTGTCAATAGAAGCTTTAACTTCTTTATTTTCGAGGCTTGAAGCGATTGAATCGGCCATAAACAGAGCTTCCAAAGCATATTCTGTCGAATCTATGCATGTATATCCATATCCCACATCTCTTAAAGCACATGCATAGCTTTTTGTATTCCCGGCTCTCTTAAAATATTTGGCGGCGGTTTTATATTTATGGATAGCCTTTGTCGTCATAATCCGCATCTGGTATAAATCTCCCATATAGCTGTATGCATATCCGGTGAAGTTATTGAGATCGTTTCTTCTGGCTATATCTATCGCTTTCGTATAGGTGGTCATTGCCTTGTCATAATCTCCGTCTTCAGCGTAAGAACGTCCAAGATAAATCAAAATTTGCGCTTTTTCATCAGGGGTACCGTGGGCAGAATACCAGTCATAAGCGCGCTCGAATTGCTCTGCCGATAATAAGATATTATAAATCTTATCAGTGAGCCTTCCGGATAACATACACCAGCGGGCAAATGTCTTATTGTTCAATTTGTCTGGATTGGGGATACTGTTCAATAAAGTTTGTGCGCTGTCCGGATTGATCTCAATAGCCTTTTCTACATGGTCCAGTAGCGGATCAGATGGGGATTGCTGTTGGTTACAACCTATCAATAGGAGTGCACAGATGATGATACATGCGATATTCTTCATAAATTATAAGTTTGTCCTTTATAGCTTTGTGTCAAGCATCCTTCAATGAAAGTATAGCCTACGTCTATAAACACGGGGAGAAGTATTTCTGAACAACAACGATAGACATTCTGTATCTCATGCGGACAAGTACTTACATCCGTTTTTGTTATTTTGAAGATATTACTCTTTCTGCTTATCAGGCGAAATATTTTATAGAAAAATGCGGTTTGTGTCTCCTGCATTTTTCTACAAAAATATGGAATTTCTTTAGTATGTGTTACTTTTTAGCTTTTTCATTTAGCTTTTTTATACAAACGCTCCTGAATATAAGCAAATATAATACAATGAGTTGCCCTATCACAATACTCACGTATTCTCCATTTGAGCGGGCTTTTAGGTAATCTTTGTGCCATATATGGAATGGGCAAATATAAGATAAGAGTTGCCGGATTGCAACTAAAATCTAAATCAACAGGAATTTTCCCAACACCTGTATCAACCGCATCCTGTTGACCGGTTTCACCAGATAATCATTACATCCGGCTTCGGAGGCGGCGATCCTGTCCGATTCGAAGGCATGGGCGGTAAGCGCCACGATGGGAATTTGAGCATTAAATTTCCGGATTTCTTTCGTAGCGGCCAACCCGTTCATGACTGGCATTTTCATGTCCATCAAAACAAGATCGACCTGCTGCGCCCGTACCATATCGACCGCTTCCTGCCCATTCTGCGCATGCAACAAATTACATTTGTTTTTCAATAAAGTAGAAATCAGAAGAAAGTTACTTTGAATATCCTCTGCCACCAAAATGGTCTTCTGTTTCTGTGAATCAAGCTCAGAAGCGGAAGAAGCAACCAGGAGATTCCCCTTTTCCTTGACAGGAATGCGCTGTCCCTGCAAACCATCGGAGAAAACCTCTGCTTCACATGGCAGGACAGCCCAGAACAAAGAACCCCTGCCATATTCCGATTCGAAACCTATGCGCCCGCCGCAAGCCTCTGCGATAGCCTTGCAGATGGACAATCCCAGTCCGGTACCCTGCGCAAACTCGTCCAACTTCTCAAACCGGTGGAACACCTTGTCCTTTTTATCCTCCTGTATGCCGATACCCGTATCGCGAACGTAAAGGCGTATCCCTTCGTCCACCACTTCGTAGCCCATCTCAATAAATCCTTTCGGAGTATACTTGATGGCGTTCGTCACATAATTCGTGAGAATCTGCGCCAACCGGTTCCTATCCAACCGCACCTTGCAACCGGCATAGGTATTGGCCAACAGGAGACGGACGTCGGCATTCGTGACATAACGTTGCATGGCAGCATACTGTTCATTAAAATATTCAGCCAGATCAAATTCCTCATATTTCAACTCGATCGACCCCGCTTCGATCTTCGATAAATCCAGTATATCGCTGATCAGTTTAAGAAGCAACTCGTTATTGGTTTCAATAATATGTATATATTCCTTTTTTTCCTCATCGCTTTCGGCGGTCATAAGCAAAGAAGAGAATCCCACGATCGCATTGAGCGGTGTCCGGATTTCATGGCTCATGTTCGCAAGAAATGCAGACTTCAGCTTGTCCGACTCTTCCGCCCGCTGTTTCGCCTTTTCCAGTTCAGTAATCATCTGCTGACGTTCGGTAATGTCATCGACACGGATCACGACACCTTCCACCTCCTCTTGTTCATTGATGACAGGAGTGGCGAAAACTTCCATTGTGACTCCGCCACGAAGAGTAAATTGAATCTGTTCCATCTGATGGGTTTCAAGGGCACGCTGCATCACGCAACTCTCACAAGGCGATGTACGGTTTTGAACACTTTTATAGCAAAGTTCCCCCTTCTTATACGCTTCGCAGGAGAGACTGACACTACAAATGGATATATTTGCCCATTGTACGACATAATCGGGCGAAATATAGGCCAGCCCTGAATTATTATTATTCAAAACTATTTCATTCTGAAGAATCAGCCGGTTCAATTCCTTCTCTTTATTCAGCAATGCAAACTCGATCTCTTTGTGCGAGTCAATATCAATAGCCATTCCGAAAAGATAACGGTGAGGAACTCCATTTTCAATCACCGTTTCCGCACTGGCACGACACTCCCACCACCTGTAATGGCCATCCCCGTTCAGATCAACACGATATTCCAGCGAAGCTTCCTTTTTTTCTCCATTCAGGAGAGATGCGAGTGCAGATGCCGCACATTCACGGTAATCCGGATGAATATTAACAAAAAACTTCTCCATATTATTGATGGCAGACGGGTCACGCTTTATCTTCTCGAACCCGTCACCATATGTCAACCGGTCATTATCTATATCATAATACCAAGTATATGCTTTCAAGGCATCCAATGATACGGAAAGAGCCTTGGTACGACGCTCCAACATGTCCCGTTTGTTAAGAGCTTCCGTGGCTTCCTCCACTTTTTGCTTATTCCTGCGAAGTTCTTCCTTGGCGAGCACGGCATCCGTCACGTTCTGGGCCACCAGCAAATAGTGGGTAAGTTCTTCTCTTTCATCACGAAGGAGCGAGATTGAGATATCAAAATACCGGATTCCGGACAAGCAAGTGGGGAAAAAATCACAGGCAATATCAAAGTTATATGCTATCACGCACTCTACGTGGTTTCCTTCTTTTATATGCTTTTTAATGTCATCCGGGAGATTCGGATCGTCGAATAGATTGCGTCCCAGCCGGTCTTTTTTATCCGCTATCCCCATCGCTTTCATTTCAGCGCGGTTGATATCTTTCAGGACACCTGTACGATCGTACAATTCCATTCCGACAGGCATGTTCTCAAAGATACTTGACAGCAGGAGGTTATTTCCTTCATTTATAGAGATTAAGAGGTTTTGGCTTTCCATCTTTGTACGTTTGTGTAATTATACGTTTAATTATTATTTACAAATATAAGCGTTTTTTTTAAGATGCAGTGTTAACCATCTTAAAATAATAAACGAACTATTGGGCTCCTATGTTAATCATTAAAAAAAGCCCCGCAAACTTTTCAGCACAGGCAGGTATCTCCATTTTACTGATGCCTTTAGTCGAAAATCATATACCAAATAACTATAGCAAGCTGTTTTGTCTGACAGGAATCGTTTTTTTTCATATCTTTGCCCTTAGAAAAATAACGGAAAGCGTTAGCTTTTGGTTTTGCACCCTAAAATCTGGTAAATTTTGAGTCCGCGAAACAAAAAAGTGAGCGCCTGCGCATAAAAGCGTGGGCTAAACTTGTTTGCGGATATAGGTTTACCAGAGCCTTGGGTGCGAACAAGCGGTGTCTCACGCTTTCTTTATATCTCTAATTTAGCCCGGAAGAGACAACCGGACAAATGAAAATATGAAAAACAATATAATACTTGATTTGCTATTGGCAATACCCAAAGACTGTACTCAGTACGCAATTCATGAGGTTAAACTTCAGCTTATTGATTCCTCAAAGAAAGAAAAGCTCCTTAAATCCGACCCGGATGATCGTCTCTATCACCAATGCGATCTTCCCAATGGATCTTTCATTTTTACTACCCAGGACAACGAGCTGACATCCCTCTACAAAATCGTCTGAGTGAAATCTGCCTACTACCTCGGTTATCCGCCTGTAATTCAGACGGAAAAGGGATACTATATCTTTCTTAAACCAGCCTTTCAATCTTTAGGCGTGTTTTTATCTTTCTGCTGCATCAGGTGGATAAACGAGGAACTGATAATACCGGTAGGTATAGCAATCATGGCGATGCCTATCATGCTGATGATACTACTCAGTATCTTTCCCAGTGGCGTAATGGGATAAATATCGCCGTACCCCACCGTAGTGAAGGCAACTACCGCCCACCAAAGCCCGTCGCCAATGTTTTCGAAGGCTTCGGGCTGTGCATTACGCTCGATATAGTACATCAGAATAGCAGAAAAGCAGACCATGATACCGCAAGCGGTATAGGCTGTTATCAACTCTTCCTTTACCGCTGTCAGTACCTGCCCGATAAAGCGGAATGAACGTGAATATCTTATCAGTTTGAAAATAATGAAAATGTAAGGAAGGATAATGGCATGGACAATACTTGTATCCCAATACATATAGGTCAGTATACAAGGGAGGATGGCCACGAAGTCCACAAATCCGTAGAATGAGAAAATGTATTTCCATCGTGCACGGTTTATGCCGCTGTCCGGATATTTGGCCGGCGCCGCAAAAATGCGCAATACATACTCCGCTAAAAACACCAGGGAGGAAAAATAAGTCATACCGAACAACGCCTGCCTGTAGAGGGCCATGGATGCAAATGAACTACAGATAATGGCTGCAATGGATATGACGATACAAGCAAGCACAAAATAATGTACGAACTTACTCATCAGTTGCTTTTGGATGAAGCTGTACCACTTCATACGATGTTTGGTTAGATTGAGTTTGAACATAGGGCCTTAAAAATTAGTCGGATACAAACTTACTAAAAAAAGAAAGGGAGATAACGAATCATCTCCCCTTTCTTTACCAATGTGCAAAATGTAATTGTTATCCCGGCAATCTTTGAAAATTACTTCAACACTTCACCCTTTTCGTTGAAAAGTACTGCACTTTCTGTCCCGGCAGCGTCAACCAGAGTTACTTTATAAGTCTTGGTGCCGTCTTCTGCTACTTCTACGGCTGCTTCCTTAATAGTGGATTCAGCATAGTCTTTCTTGATAGCATCCTGAACTGCCTGCGGGAGTTCCTTTACATCAATCGGTTTGAACTCGTTCACCATTGCTACGATTTCAACACTTGATGCCATGTTGTTAGCGAATGCTACTGAACTACCTAATCCCATTACCAGTGCTACTGCAAATAATACCTTTTTCATAATTCTAATTATTAAATTGTTAAACATCTATCGTCTTACACTAAAGAATAGACAATCGCCGTGCCAGACAAATGAATGTTTGATATATTGCTGTAAATAAGCATTTTATAAATTATGATTTTGCATAATGCAAATCTTTAATGGGTACTATTTCTACAAAAATGTAGAATACGATACACAGGATTACACATGGTTTAACGGCTGTGAATAAGGCAGTTATAATGTTAAATCCAGTCCTGTCCTTTTATCTTTCTGCCGCTAAAAGGTGACATCCAGCTTCACCACGAATGTCCTCGGGGCAGCTACGGCCATCGGACGATAGCTGTATTCCTTGTTCAACAGGTTGTTCACCATAAACTGGAAAGCGACCTCCTTCGTTACTTTTACGCCGAAGCGCATATCCATCGTGAAATAGTCCGTATTATGCTCTTTCCAATAAGAAGCCAGATTTTCACCATCCACGTTACCAAAAAGGATATTGCGCACGTAATCCATAATGTCCGGTTGGCCGAGGGGTTTCTCACGGTCATCCATCATGATATAGTCCACTGCTTTCATCTTACTCTTCCAGGCCATATTCACACCCAGGTTGATGCGCTTCCATTGGAAGTCGAGCGTAGCCTTGGCGGTATGCTTCTGGCGGTATTTCAGGTAAGGGGAGTCGTTGCTCTTTTCCTTCATCTGTAGCGGGTCGGTATAAGTATCCTCCACAGCTTTGCGCTTCTTGTAGTCGGCATCACGGGGCTCCAGATAGATGTAGCCCAGATTGTAGATAAGCTTTGTGCTCTTGTTAAAGGCATACTCGCCGGAGGTGTTCACTTCAAATCCGTAGATTTGCGCCTTGGACACGTTGTGGAACTGCGCACCGATACCGAAACCCTGACCGGCCATCAGCATGTGGGCGGCATCGCCTATGCTGTTGATCATCTTATTGTTGGAATTGTCGAACAGGCCGAACTGGAATTCGATCATGTCCTTGTATTGGGTGTAGAAGCCCGAAATATCAAACACACCTTTCAAATTGCCGAAGCGGTAGCCCTGCTTGAAACCCAACTCCGCATTGAATCCTTTCTCCGCTTCCAGGTTCGTATTGGGATATACGCCCACACCGCCGATATCCTTGCGCAAGTATTTCTCGATGATGGAAGGATTACGATAGCCTTGGCCGAAGCTGGCACGGATGAAACTGTAGTCAGCCAGTTGATAATTCAATCCGCCGCGGAAAACGGGACGGAACGGAATCTTCGTCCCGAATACTTTCGTTTCCGCTTCGCGGTGGTGGTCGTCCACGCTGTAATACTCGGCACGCACACCGGCAGATACGCTCAGGCGGTCCCAAAAACGCTGGTCGTATTGCAGATAGAGGGCGGCATTGTCGCTCTTGTGCGTCACGTCCATCACGCCGGAGTAATTGCGGATGTGTTCGTAAGTCGCACCGGCAGTCAGTTGGGCGCCACCGCTGAATTTCTTACCGAACTGGTAATCCAGGTAGTAGTCATAGCTGTTGTCCGTCTTTATCGGTGCGTCGTTACGCGAGGGGTTGAGCACGCCGGAGACCCACGGTACGAGATCACTGGGCAACTTGCCTTGCAGTGCCGAGCCGAGGTCTTTGGGCAGTCCGTTGTTCATCACCCACGAGATAAGGTCGCAGTAGTCCGGGGTAGTCGCTGTGGGAAAAATAGTTCCCAACGAAGTAAACAGGCCGTTTACCGCACCGTTCAGGTCTCCTTGCAGGGCGGGCTGGATGAACGGAAGCAGGATGCTCATATCACCACCGGCAATATTTTGTATCGCTTTCGCATCCGTGCCCATATTGCCCAGAATGTCGGTGATGGAAGGACCTTCGCTGGGGCGCACAATATTGTCGCTGCTGTAGTAGAAGCGTCCTTTTATCTTATGGGTAATGCCTTTCTCCGGATTGGCGAAGTTCAGGAACGGGTCGATATGGAAGTTGTTTTCCTCGCGTCCCATATTGGTGAAAGGTGACGGACGGTAAGGTTCCTTCGGCGAGCGCCAGATAAAGAAGTCGCCATACTTGTTGGAGAGGAAGTCCAGGTTGAAACCGTAGTTCAACACCTTCATGCCCATATCCGGCTGATGATAGGTTAAGTTTCCACCCACGCGAAAACGTTTGTTGTATCCCTGCTGGCGATAACCTTCGTCCGTGAAAAGGTTGATACCGCCGCTGACGTCGAAGTTACCGATACGGCGGCTGTGAGAGAGGTCGAAACCTTCATAAATCGGATTGCGCACACCACTGAGCAGGCTGCTGCGTAGCAACGGTTTCACGGGGTACTTACCGTCTTTCCAGAAACTCTTGTCACTCCATTGGTAACCCTCGTTGGAAGGGTCGCCATAGATGCCAACGTAGGCGCTGACGCGTGTCTTCGGAACCAGTCCGGGACGGGCGGTACGCACATTGATAATGCCGTTCAGGGCCGACGAGCCATAAAGCACGCTGGAGGCTCCTTTGATGACTTCCACCTGCTCCACATTTTCCAGCGGGATGGTGTTCCAGTTGATTTCTCCCGTCTTGGGATTCAGCGTGCTCATGCCGTCCACCAGAATTTGGCTGCGTGCGCCTACGCTGTAGGTCCATCCGCCACCGCCACGTATGCTCGGCTGCTTGTCCACGATGTCGATACCCGGCAGGGTTTGAAGGGTGGAAGTAATATCAGTGGGTGCCTGACGGGCAATGTCGTTCGCCTTAATCAAGTCCATAGAGACGGTGACGTCACTCAGCTTCTGCTCGAAGCGTCCGGCACTGACCACCACTTCCTGAAGCAGTTTGGTGCTTTCTTTCATATAAACATCCTTCGTCATTACCTCTCGCCGGTTGATGACAATAGGCATCAGTACATCTTCATATCCGATATAGCTGAAAACAAGGTCTACCCCACCCTCGGGGACTTGGATTTCATAGGCACCGTCGGCATCGGATACGACACCTTTGTCGCCTTGGAGCTTGTAACTGACGGTAGCGCCTACCAGCGGCTCGCTGGTCTGGGCATCATAGATATGCCCCTTCAGGGTCTGCGCTGTTGCGGAAGCACAAAACAGGAGAAGGACAGCTAATAATGTATATAATTTATTCATTGTATATATTATAATGGAAATAGGCTTTATTCTAATAAACCAAAACTACTTTGTTTTTATTATTGAAATGAAACATAGATATCTCCCGATGGAGTACCGCTTATCGTTAAAAAGATACCATTACAAGTACCTTCTTTGATGTTGCAATCTTCGTCGAAAGTTGCGGTATACCCCATAGCACTTGTTATTGTACCTTGTGGAATTTTAGTCCCGTCATAAGGCAAATTTGAGAGAGTCAAATTTATGGGAATTCCTAAAATAGTAATTCCTTTGATAGAAAGATCTATGGAATTGCTATTAGGTGTGGCAGTTACGGTCGCTGAAGTATTAAATAATGTAGATTCATCAGTCTCTACAAGTAATGTTCCGGCGAAAGTCCATTCCGTTGCGGCAACGGAAGTTGCATTCATCGTTTCATAATTCTCCTTTGAAGAAGTTTCAGCTTTTATGCTCGTTCCTATAAGGAAGAACGATAGCATGAGAAATACTAATTTATTCATACTGTTTTGATTTTAATTTGTTGTATTTGATTTATTAAAGTACAGTCCTATTTCCAAAGTAGAAGTACTTATTTCATTTTTAATCAGGTCCAGCAGCTCACTGATTTTTGCATTTTCCAGAAGCCCTAATCCAGGAGGAAGTTGATCACCCGCAAGATCTCCCACTGTTTTTTCCAGCAAGTCGGGACTTACTATCTGAAGAATGGCAGGAAGTAGTTCCAATATACTAGTCAGACATTTTGTTGTTTCAGAATTGTCGATGTGGAGCACATAGTCTCCCTTCGCTCTACGCTGTACGCGTCCACTACCTGTATATTCTTTATTGGGATTTTCTATCAATTTGAACTGGATTCCTGTTGTTGTCCATCTAATCAGTTGATTATACAAATCTTGAATATTGGTGGAAGTACTGCGTGACGTTTGTTTGTCTTTTTGGATCTGTTGAATAATCATATCGACATTGGGAATAACATATAATACCGAGTCATTTTCCATGTAATAATTTGCGAGATTTATTCCTGATAATTTATAGTCGGTACGGTTAGTAATATAGAGATTACCAGTTTGCGTGTTGTTGGTCGGTTGCAAATCATTGAATGTTACTCCATCGGGTAGTCCGGCATAGTGTGCAACAATGTTACCATCTTCTTGGAATGTGACATCATTCAGAACTGTGCTGAAGATGTTATTTAGCAGATTGTTTACATAACCTGAAAAAATCATATTGATAGAACTTCCGGTCGCATTTGTGTATGTGGGGGAAGATGATGTGTTATACTTTACTCTTCCTTCTGTCTTATCAGTCACCGTTAATGCATTATGCACAATATACCAAGTTCCGTTTTCTCCATTACTACTCAGTACATTTGCAGTCATCTTCACTTCGCTCAGATTCACCTTCAGTTTCCCGTCCGTCACCGTTCCGTCATACTTGAAGGCGGTTCCTGTAGCCGTCGCTGTGGCATTGCCTGAAAAAGCATATCCGTTATTGCCATCCGGCGTAAGGACAATATTCTCAATCTTGGTCTGGGCCTCATGCGGCAGTACGTTTATCAGTGTCATTTCCGCAGTCTTGGCATCGGTCGTTTTGAAGTACACACTCTTGCCTATCAATTCGCTTCCGCTGTAGGTCAGTGCGAGGTTCGCCCGGTCACCGTCCGCCAGCTTGTTGGAGTAGTTTGCCGTCACTTCTTCCGGCTCCGGGCCATCATAGTCATTGTCATCACAGGCCGTAAACAAGCCTATCAAAGCAATGGCATACATAAAATTCAGTAAACAAATCTTTTTCATCATAACTAATATCTTATGGTTTTAAAATCGGCGGTAAAGTTCAAGAGTTTATTCAGACTAAACAATATGTATTATTATGAATAACATTCTATTTTTAATATCACTCTTAATAGGTAGCCAAACGGATACGATGATCAACATCTGGTTTTTAAACCACAATGCGGGTTCTTATAAAATGTATGCCATTCATTTCTTATGATTTCCTTTTATTTTCCGGCCACAAAAAGTTTGATTTTTAATGATTATGGATACCTTTGCAACTCAATCAATACTACAATACAGAATGAAAGCGGATATTCCTAAATTCGACCTTCCCGTCGATTACATCATCCTGAATGATGTTAGTGGAGAAGTCTTAAACCAATACGGACTCTTTCCCTGCAAAATCAAGGCGGGGCTGTTCATTCTGTGCACCCGGGGCACGGCAGAGGCAACGATCAATTTGTCCCGCCATACTGTAAAAGCCAATGATTTCGTCACTCTGACGCCGGGAAGTTTCATACAGATTCATAGTGCGTCGCCGGATATAAAACTATATGTGGCCGGTTTTTCCTCTAAATTCATTTCCGACTTCAATTCCATGAAAGTTGCCCGGAACTTGTATCCGGTGATCCTTGGAAATCCGGTGATTTCTCTATCCCCGGACAATACGCCCATACTGGAAAATATATATAAAGCATTTATTGGCGCATACCCGCTGTATCAGGCAATGGGAAACAAGGAGATCGCAAAAGCCATCTTGTCTCTGTTAACCCAGGCCGTTTGTGACATATATCAGTTGCACCGTTCATGGGACACCATTCCCACATCGAAAGAAAATAATATCTATAAGAAATTCATGCTGGCTGTCATGCAAAAGTACAGCAGCGAACACAATGTCGCCTATTATGCACGGCATTTAGGATTGAGCTTGCCATATTTTTGCAACTGTATAAAGAAAGCATCCGGTCGCACTGCCTTGGATATCATAACTACAGCCCTTATTACGGATGCCAAAGCGCAATTAAGTACGACCCAGTTGTCCGTAAAGGAGATAGCCCATTCTTTGGGATTTGAAAATGCGGCATACTTCACCCAATTCTTTAAACGGCTGACCGGCTCCACTCCGCAGGAATATAGGAAGCATTAATCAACCAGATACCTTTTCATCCCCGGCGAATACTCTGTCCGGTAGTTTCCGCAACTGGCGGGCTTTGCTGCTCCCCAACGTCATAAAGGCCATTGCATAGGTATCGGCAAGCATGCACCGGCGGGCGATGATTGTAGCACTCAGGATATCCTATCGAACCGGATATCTGTATTTACGGTCGTATGAAAGTCAGCCTTTTATCTTCTTCCGCAAACAGGATGGCCGTATTGACAAGAGCCAAATGCGAATAAGCTTGCGGAAAATTCCCCAACTGCTCCTTTGTGTTGAAGTCGATGTCTTCGCTGAACAGTCCCAGATGATTGGAATATTTCAGCACCTCGTCGAACAGGCAACGGGCTTCTTCCTTTTCGCCGATGACAAACAACGCACGTATCAGCCAGAAGGTGCAGATGGTAAATGCCGACGACGGAAGTCCGAAATCGTCCTTGCTGTTGTAGCGGTACATCAATCCTTTGTGCAGAAGCGCCTTCTTGACGGCTTTCACCGTTTTATGGTAGCGCACATCGTCCGGCCCGATAAAACCGTACGGCTCCATCAGCAACAGGGAAGAGTCCAGTGCCAGGTTATCATACGTTTGCGAGAAACTTCCCAGTTCTTCTTTCCAGCCATGTATCATCACATCGCGGCGTATTTTCTCCGCTTCCTTCTGCCAACGTTCGCTGTAATTGTATTTGCCCAGCATACCGGCAATTTTGGCACCCCGGTCCAACGCCACCCAGCACATGACTTTGGATGATACGAAGTGGCGGCCTTCTCCCCTGATTTCCCAAATGCCCTTGTCCGGTTTCTTCCAGTCCTCTGTCACGGTAGAAAGAATGCTCTTGACCATCTCCCACACATCTTCTATCTCATCCAATGTGCCTGGCATCAACCGGTAATACTGGTAAATCAGGTCCATCAAATAGCCGAAAGAATCATTCTGTTTTTGATGATAGGCGTCATTTCCTATCCGCACAGGTTTGGAGTCTTTATAACCGGACAGGTGGTCGAGGATTGTTTCTGTCAACTGTCTTTCTCCACGCATGCCATACATGATTTGGTAAGACTCATGCTTGGAAACGAAAGTGGACTGTATGAATTTCATAAAACGACGGGCCGCTCCCGCATGGCCTATCTGGAACAGGGTTTCGATGGACATGGAAGCATCCCTCAGCCAGCAAAAGCGGTAGTCCCAGTTGCGGACATCGCCGATGGATTCTGGCAGGCTGGTAGTGAGCGCGGCCAAAACAGCGCCATTGTAGTACGACATCAGCTTCAAAACCAGCAGGCTCCGTTCGATGACTTCGTTATATAGTGAATACTTTTTAGTCCGGTTCGTCCAGTTGAGCCAATAAACCAAGGTGCGGCAATATTCTATCTTTTCGCGTTCTATATCTACCGGAATCACCTTTTCGTTGTACGAGAGGAGAAAAAACTCATCTTTCTCAAGACGGATTTCCTTTCGTTGCTCTATATCCTGCAAAGGAAGGGATGAATACAGATACTGGCGGTCTTTGTTATCTGAGGAACAATAGCTTTCGATAAACTCGGAAGTTACATTATGGATAACCTTGCCTTGCGCATAATTGGGCGCAGGAAAGTAGTTCACCCGAAAGCGGGGCTTCCCCTTGATCCACCGCACATAACGGTATAGTTCAGCGGGAAGATAATGCTCTTTCTCGCACGAACGGTAACAGGGCATGAAGTCGAGTACTACAAACTCGCCTTCTTCCGAGGTAAAGAGCGTAGACAATATATTGGTATGGGGAACATAAGACTGCGAAGTATGGTATCCGTCCGGAACATCGAACCCGAAGCATCCCCCTTTTTCCCTGTCGAGCAGGGTTGCAAATATCGAAGGGGAATCGAAATCGGGAAAGCACAGCCATTCAATATTGCCCCGCTCGGAGATAAGCGCAGCCGTGCGGCAGTTGCCGACGACACCGTAATTTAAGTTATTCATCATTATTGTTTCTTTTTCAGTAAATCTTGTAAGAAGTTGATTGCGGACCTGAATCCTCCTTTATTTTTCCCGTCTTTTGACTGGACGTTCTGATTTCCTGCCAGTATTTGCAGGAAAGGCAATACTTCGGTTTGCGACTGCATATTATAGGCAGCCGACTCCGATACATATCCTATTTTGATATTGACAGCACTTTCAGGCAACGCCTTGAACATGTCTTCATCTGTCGTATCGTCGCCCATGGCCAGGATAAAGTCATAGTGTCTCTCATCCAACTGGCGTTTTACCTCGGAACCTTTGTCGTAATCCGAAGATTTTATTTCCACTACTTTATCGCCCTGTATGATTTGCAGTTTCTGTTGGATGCAGGTCGTTACAAGCGCGTTGACCAGTTGTTGCGCCCGCAACCCTCCCAGCCACGCATCGCTTTCGCGATAGTGCCATGCAAGGGCGGTCTCTTTCTTTTCCAGACGGGAATGGGGTGTCTTCTGCACGAATAGATTCAGGATGGATAGCAATCCGGAACTCCATTCCGCTTTTTGGGTGTTTTTATGCCAGATTCCATACTCCTTAGAGAAAGCACCATGCTCGGCAGCCAACGATAACGGCAGGTTTCCCAGCCAATTCTCCAGCGTCAAGTGGTCGCGTCCGCTATTGATGACTACATGGTTGGCAGGATCATCGCCCAACTGCTTCAGGGTTGCTATCAATTCAGGCGTCGGCCCGGCATCTTCCGGACGGAGTTTTATGGCGGCCAACGTTCCATCGTAATCCAGCAAGATCAACCGTTGTCTGGCCTTGTCATAGTTTTGTTTGATAAGGCCGATAGACTTTATGGACATCCGTTTCTTTCTGAGGTGGTCGTTTTTGAGGCAGGTATCGTTCCACTCCGAAACGAAGTCCGCCGCCCATTTATTGACTGTTTGCAAGGAAATGACCTTTTGCATGCGTTCCAGACGCTCCATTTGTTCTTGTTGCGGCATCTCCAGGGCACGGCAGATGGCCTGCTCAATCTGCCCCGTATCGTTGGGGTTGATGAGCAACGCATCAGTCATTTCCACTGCCGCCCCTGCCATTTCGCTTAAAATCAGCACGCCGGGGTTTCCGGATTTAGCCGCTACATATTCCTTGGCAACCAGGTTCATCCCGTCACGCAGCGGAGTGACCAGGGCGATGTCCGCCATATTATACATGGCTGCCAGCTCCTCAAAGGAGAACCCGTGGTAGAAATAGCACACCGGCGTCCAGTTCATGGTCGAATATTTACCATTGATGGAACCTATCTCCTCATCTATTTTTGTCTTCAGCTCCGCATAGCTCCCCACCTGGTCGCGTGAAGGGACGATGACCATTGCCAGCGTGACTTTGCCGCGATACTCGGGATGGTGTTCCAGAAAGGCGGCAAATCCCCAGAGACGGTGCAGGATGCCTTTACTGTAGTCCAGACGGTCTACGGACAGGATTAACTTATTGTTGCCAAAAAGTTGCTCCATTCGGTCGATGGCCTCCCGTACTTCCGTTTTGGAAGACGCTGCGTGATAGAGTTCATAATTGATTCCCATGGGGAGGGCGTCTATTCTGACCACACGGTTACCGATTTGAGCTTCATCCAATTTGAAATCAACATGCAGCACCCTTTCTGCGGCACTGATAAAATGCCGCATGTAATCGTGTGTATGAAAGGCTATGAAGTCGGCACCCAGCAACCCTTCCAATATCTCCGCCCGTTCCGGCAGGACGCGGAAAAGCTCGTATGACGGGAAAGGAATATGGTGGAAATAACCGATGCATAAATCCGGATATACCTTTCGGAGCATACCCGGAAGCAGCATGAGCTGGTAATCCTGTATCCAGATTTTGTCTCCGGGACGTACCAGCCGGCAAATCTCGTCACAAAAGTATTGGTTTACTTCCTTGTACGATTCCCAGAAGTAATTCTTATATAATGTATAGGCAAAGAAATAGTGACACAGCGGCCAGATGGTACTGTTGCTGTATCCTTCGTAATAGTTCTTGATTTGCGCATCCGACAAAAAAATGGGATGAAAATTCATCTCTTCCAACTTGTTCCCTATCTTTTGCCTGTCGTCATCGTTGTCAGTGCATATCCCCGGCCATCCGATCCAATGCTTTTCATAAGGCGTTTGGAGAGAATCCAACCCGGTGGCTAATCCTCCCTCACTGCGGGAGAAAACAAATGTTCCGTCTTGCTCAGCCACCTTAACCGGTAATCTGTTTGATATAATATAAAGTTTCATACCTATTATAGAACAAAAGGTATGCCGTTTAATTTTCATTCCTCCTAATTAACTGACATTTAGAGAGATAACCCATTGCATCATCAAACCAATATTTTTCATTCTGGTGAAGCATCTTCCAAAATGGAAAGATTTTCTATTAAACCTATTAGCCTCATCCTTATGCAGGTGCAAAAAAGTATAATGATGTACAATTAAAGCCATTAACCGTGTATATGGCATTTTATTTGTGACCTTATAGTTGTCGGAAAGACTTAAAACCATACGATTATGGATAACCGGCAGCCCCCTTGGGAACTATGCCGGTGTTTCCGGAAATGACCGGTGGATTAGATTGGCTAAGAACGTAAAGCCATTACGATATTATTAAGCAAGCCTCTGTCAGCAGACAGAGGGTAATAGATATAGTTATGAAAAGAACAGATTTTAAATTAGACAAAATGAAAAATAAATGTATCGGTATTTTAACTTCCGGGGGCGACGCTTCCGGAATGAACGCAACGATCCGCGCGGTGACACGTGCGGCCATTTACAATGGTTTTCAGGTGAAAGGAATCTACCGGGGATATGAAGGTCTGATTGCCGGTGAAGTGAAAGAACTGACGACGGAAGATGTCAGTAGTATCATCCAGCGTGGGGGCACAATTTTGAAAACGGCACGTTCCGAGGCTTTCACAACTCCCGAAGGACGTAAAAAAGCCTACGACGTGTTGCGAAAAGAAGGAATCTCCTCCCTGATCATCATTGGAGGCGACGGTTCCCTGACAGGAGCGCGTATCTTCGCAAACGAATACGATGATATCATCTGTATCGGTCTGCCGGGAACAATTGACAATGACTTGTACGGCACCGACTTCACCATCGGATATGACACGGCGTTGAATACGATTGTGGAATGTGTGGATAAAATCCGCGATACCGCCACCTCACACGACCGGATATTCTTTGTAGAGGTCATGGGAAGGGATGCCGGATTTCTCGCCCAGAACAGTGCGATCGCTTCCGGCGCCGAAGCGGCCATCATTCCCGAGGACAGGACGGATGTGGACCAATTAGAGAAATTTATTGGCCGGGGATTCAGGAAAACCAAGAACAGCAGCATCGTGATCGTTACGGAAAGTCCCAAAGACAAGAATGGAGGTGCTATGTATTATGCCGAACGCGTAAAAAAGGAATATCCCCAGTATGATGTCCGTGTCTCTATCCTGGGACACCTGCAACGGGGCGGCGCACCGAGCGCCTATGACCGGATTTTGGGTAGCCGCCTGGGAGAAGCGGCAATTCAGGCATTGCTGGAGGACCAGCGGAACGTGATGATCGGCATCCGGAACAATGAGATCGTATATGTTCCCTTCGCCGAAGCGATCAAGAACGACAAACCGTTGGATAAAAGCCTGATCAGGGTATTGGGCGAACTGTCCATCTAAAAAAACAAATAAGTTCGGTAGGGCCATAATTTTACACAATGCAATAAGGGGAAAATAACTTCCCCTTATTTTTTATTCCTATCCAAATCTCTTATTGCCTGGTTTATCCACCCTGTTTTATAATATTGCAAAATGCACTTATGTGCAATATGGCTTCTATGATTGTCGTTTCAATTTGTTTTTCACCAAATGAAAAGCAATAATTAAAATTACAATTCCAATAAAAATAGAGCTAAAAACAGCACTATGACGCTTTAGTTCTCCAAACAGTTGTTCTTCCGGTAAAATTTGTGCAAGATAATACCCCAACAATACTAGTATACTATTCCAGATGGCAGAACCGAGAAACGTATATAACACAAAAGAGGACAGTTTCATTCGTGCTAAACCGGCAGGGATGGAAATAAACTGTCTTCCGGCAGGCAACAACCGGCCAAAGAAAGTCGATATCTTGCCATGCTTTAAAAATAGAGTTTCAGCATATGCCATCTTTTGGGGGCTCATAAACAACAAACGACCTAAACGGGTATCTACGAATTTATAAATTATTGGTCTCCCTACCACAGAGGCAATATAATAATTGATCAACGCCCCTATGGTAGATCCCAAAGTGGTTAAGATGATGACAAGGTAAATGTTCATTTCCCCGTTTGCCGCTTTATATGCTGCCGGTGTGACAATTAATTCAGAGGGCAAAGGTACTACTGAATTTTCCAGTATCATTAGTACAAAGATAACTCAATAACTCAGATGCTCCAGGCACCATTCCAGTAGACCGGAAAAATCCATACTATTTATTGTTTGGTTTCGTTGGCATTACCCTCTTCAACCATGTTGACTAATACCTTATCGATTCTTACCCCATCCATATCGACTATCTCAAAAATGAAATTCTTCCACTGGATACGTTCTCCGGTTTGGGGAATACGTTCCAAAGATTCCAGAATAAGTCCTCCTACGGTACGATAATAATAGCTTTCGTACAAACTCTCCTTTTCAAAGTAACTAAGGAAATCATGAAAAGGGCATTGTCCATCCACCAGCCAGCCTTCATTATCCGTCCGTTTGATGATATCCGGTTCTTTTTGAGTGTCATTAATCGAACCTAACAGAGCCTCCAAAATATCTCTTAGACTAACAATACCTTGACAAACTCCGAATTCGTCACAGACCAGCGCCCTGCTTATTCCTTCTTTTTTCATATCCTCCAATACCTTATAAATACTCATATTTTCATGAAAATAGAATGCAGGACGTACAAAGTTCCCAAGTTTAAAATCCGGCTTATCCAAATGGAGGACTAAATCTTTCAGAAAAACAACCCCCTTAACATCATCTTTATTGTTGCCCTTTACCGGATACATATCAAATATCTTATATTCGAGGGCTTTTTTAATCTGGCTTTTATCCATATCTAAGTTTAACCACGTAATATCCATTCGTTGGGTCATTATCGAATTGACTTTCAAATCTCCTAAGAGAAAAACCCTTTCAACAATGTCTTGCTCCACTTCTTGTACTTCGCCATCCTCCATGCCTTCTTGCACAATGGATTTTATTTCTTCTTCCGTCACTTTACTGTCTGTGTCTTTAATACCTAATATATTGAACATCGTCGAGGTGCTTTTAGACAATATCCAAACAAACGGTGCAGCAACTAAAGACAGAATATACATAGGCCGGGCAACTATTTTGGACGTCCTTTCAGCTATGCTAAGTCCTATCCTCTTAGGAACAAGTTCACCAAAGATCAAGGTAAGATAAGTGACAGCTACGATAATAATCCCCTTAGCAATCATAGGAGAATAAACAAGAGAAACGCCCCAGCTATTTAATACAAGGGAAAAGTCATCCGCCAGTGTTGCACCAGAATAAATACCCGTTAAAATACCAATCAGCGTGATGCCAATCTGGATAGTAGACAAAAAACGGTCAGGTTCGTTGGCTAACTTCAGCGCAAGCCTTGCTACTTTACTGCCATTCTTTACATCCGCAGTCAGACTTGATTTACGGGCGGATATCAACGCTATTTCGGACATGGCAAAAATGCCATTCAACAGAATCAGAGCAATGATTATAATAATTTCATTCATGTTATTTGCTTATTTATTTTTCGGTTTCTTTGATTTCATATTTCTTCGCAGTATTATACCAGAATCTCTCCGTTGCCCTTTTCAGGGTGAAAGCCCTATCATATTCGTCTTCCATCTCTGAGCCCAAAATAATTTCTGTAATATCTTCTACGTCTATTATTCCCTGAAACTCATTAAAGCTGTCCACCACAATAGCCAACTTTACACCTTTTTCCATCATTTTTATCCAGATGAAATAGACAGATTCATCTTCAGTAATGAAGAATATATCTTTTTTCAGCTCTTTTATTTTTATATTTCTATCATTTGTGATTAATGAATCAAGTATGCTTTCTTTTGAAATATACCCTGTGATAGAGTTTTTATTAATTGTATAAACCGGAAAGTGGGAAGAGATTTTAGATGAGAACTCCACATACAATTCCGACGTTGTTAGTTCTTCCGATACGGTTGTTACGAACACCCGTGGAATCATAATATCTCTTGCTTTTACCTTTCCCAGTTTTACAATATTTTTCGTTATTTGTCCTTCCTTATAATCGAATATCCCCGCATCCATACCTCTCTCTATCATTTGATTTATATTTTCACGGGTAATTGTTTTTTTCTTTAGCAATGAAGAAAATAATATATCTGTTAGCTTCATATTATTATGTTTATAATTATTGATTAATTGTTTCCGCCACCTAATGTCCGATACTTTCATCTATTAGTACGGGTACAGCAAATCTCTGAAAATTGAGAATCTTCATAAGACTTTATAAAATAGTAAGTTATGTTTGTTACAATAGAGAATCGTGCTGTTTTCTTATCAAAAACAACAATAAGCACTTGGGTAAATAAGGATAATTAAATCAAAAACACACAATAAATTGCATGAGCCTGTTGACCGGAAATTGTTACGTCAACCGGAATGTAAGGAGGAATATGAGTCGAAACTGTAATGACATTAGGTAGGAGGAGAGGCAAAATCTGTGGAGCAGAACACATAATGCGACTTCCGTAACGGAAATAAGTTTCATCTATATGCCTTTCTTGCTCTTTGTCGTCTCCTTGTTCAGTGTGTTCGATTAGGTCTGTTACAGATGATCTGCCATAATTTGAAACGACACTCCCCAACACATCAAATTGTACCAGCAATAACATGATGATACATATAAATCGTATTGAATGGCTGTAAATGGTATGTTGACTATTAGCCATGTAATGTCGTTTTGTTATATATTTAGACGCAAAAATATATAATGAAGCGATTCCTTCATAATAAACAAACCATTTTTGAGCCATTTTAATAACTTTTTCAGAAAGAGATTTATCTTCCATCATACTTCTTCAAACTTCTCATGCTAAAAAGCATTCCTGCCAATCCTTATGATTTTGATTTCAATAGCGGAAAATAATTCCTATACCATCTTACATATTTTCTCGGCATAACACAATAGGGTAGCATTTTGATTCTTTTAGCGATAATTTTCAGTTCGTTGGTTTGGTATTTTTTAAATATTGAACCACTTGTGTTATATTATTGTAAATTACGAGTTTACACAACCTCATGGTTGACTAATATAGAGATTTTTTTATATCTTTGATCCATTCAATTAACTAATTACTCGAAAATCATAATGCTGTAGGCATTATTTGAATTTTCAAATGAAATCAGTGTTATAGGTGCTTATGTTGAGAAACATGACATTTTTTGTGACAGGGCTGTGTTAGAGAACACAGCTTTTTTTATTGCTTAACAGTTTAAGGCTTAGAATAATAAATCCAAACCCCACCCCACCCCCTATTCTTTCGATACAACGAACTAATTGTATCAAAGAATGGAACTTACATTAAAACGAAAATTCATGGGGCCGACCTACACCATTGGCGACCTCTTTATCGACGGTGTTTTCTTTTGCAACACCATCGAGGACGTAGTAAGACAGCTCCCGGCTGTTTGTCCCAATACTCCCAAAGGCCGAAACTGTACCTGCCCGCAAAAGAAATATGCAGAAACTGCCATCCCGGCAGGAACATACAAAGTAACGATAGAGTACAGCCCCCGCTTCAAACGCCGGTTGCCCTGTCTTCATGATGTACCGCACTTCATTGGCATATTGATCCACAGTGGGAATACGGCGGAGGACTCTGCCGGTTGCATCATTGTTGGTTTCAACACTGTCAAAGGCAAGGTTACGAACTCCCGTGCTACATCAGACAAGCTCAATGCAATCCTTGCTAAAGAAAAGGATATCACAATCCGGATTATGTAAGGCTGATGGGAGCAAACAGACTGAAAGCGCCACGCAACCTTCATATCGACTTCAGCCCGTCACCCCGGCAATATGAGCTTTGGAAATTACTCCAACCCAATTATTGTCCGTATTGTGGTGGCGAAGTCGAGCAAGTGCTTATTGGATATGACCAACAGGGCAATCCGCAATACAAACCCCAATGCGTCAAATGCCATTCGCAGAATCTTCCCCAGCTCATACTGGGTGGCGGAAGTGCCGGTGGTGGTAAATCGTACTTGGGCAGTGTCTGGCTCATCAGTTCCTGCATCCGCTTTAGCGACATCCGTGCAGTTGTGGCCCGTAAAACGCTCAAATCACTCAAAGAGTCCACATGGAATACCATCAAAAGTATCCTCAAGGATTGGGGTCTAAAGGAAGATGTTAATTACAAGATCAATAACCTCGAAGGCACATTGACTTTCTGGAATTCGAGTGTTATCATCATGAAAGAAATGGCCGATATCCCTTCCGACCCGAACTTTGAGCGCTTCGGTAGCTCTGAATATACTATCGCACTGGTCGATGAAGTCAGCGAAATCAGTGAACGGGCAATAGAAGTCCTTTTTTCCCGTCTTCGTTGGCGCACGCACGAGACTTTCAAGACACCTCGCATGCTGCTTACTACCAATCCGACGATTAACTGGGTGCGTGGCCGTTTCGTCCAGGATGAAAACGGTGAAAAGGTAACGCCTCGTGAAGGTGAAGCGTATGTCCCGTTCTCGGTGTTTGACAACCCGAACATCGCATTTCGCCAGACTTATGAAGCGGCATTGAATAAAATCCGCGACCAGGCAACCAAGGAACGCCTGCTATATGGCAATTGGGATTTTGTCGAAGCCAATGACATGGCAATCTACAATCGTTTCGATGGTGCGCGACATTTGGTTACAAACCTCAAAGAGCAGGTCTACGATCCGACCAAGCCCCTGATTACCGTTTGGGATTTCAACGTTGCACCCCAAATGTCAGTGCTCACGGCGCAAATCGATTATGACAACAAAAAGGTCTACATACTCGAAGAGATCCTGGGACAACCGGCGGATAAGGAAAATAACACACCGGCGCTTGCACGCAAGGTACGCACCAAACTCTACCGGGACAAACAAATCGGTGGAGTTGACGTTTCCGGCGACCCGGCAGGATTACAACGCTCAACCGCCAGCGAGGATGGAGTTAACAATTACACCATCATCCTCGACACTTTCGGCAAAGGCATCCTTCGCCCGAAAGTAAAGCTGTTGCGTAAGCAACCGCCACAGGTCACACGCTGCGAGTTCATAAACGAATTGTTTGACGGCTACAACGGCTGGGAAATTCTCATCGATATCCGTTGCCGCAAACTAACCCAGGATTTGGTCTATCAGATTAAAAACGAGGATGGGACTAAATCCAAACAAAAGACAACAGACCCCAAGACTGGGGTTAAATATGAACGTTACGGGCATTTGTCCGATTGCCTTGATTATCTATTATGCTACTATCTGCGCGACAGTTGGTATAAATTCAAATCAGGCGATGCGAATGGATATGTCATTTCAACATCAGTTATTAACGAAGGATTCAGCTATTAAACCATGTACAGACGATTTTTAAACAACAACGATTTCCTGGCTGTCATTACGCCCGAGGCGCTCAGTCAGCTTACACGGGGAAACGACGACCGTTTTGCCCAGGCAGAAGAAGCTGCCGAAATCAGCATCATCGAACACTTGTCCGAGAACTATGAGATTGAGCAGGAACTTGCCAAAGGCAAATACATAGCGGCTTATGACCGCCGTATCACCTACCCCGTAGGAGTGCATATCTATTTCGATGGCCAGATTCATCAGGTCATCCGCTCCATCTGCGGCTACCGCCAGCCGGCAACCATTATATATTGGGAAGAAGCCACCGGGACTATACAACCGGAAAACCTGCCACGATATTCCCAGTTTGAAACTTACTACCCCGGCAATACTGTCGTTTATAATGATGTCCCCTACGTCTGCCTCGCCGAGAATGGTTACAAATTCGGCGACATACGTATTCCGATGGTTTTGGGTTGGCTGGAAGTTCAGACGTCGCCGTGGCAGCCCGTCAGTTATGAACTTTGGGAAGTCGTAGAATATCAGGGTGGCTTCTATACGCTGATGTCTTTGGAAGGTTTCGACAATAATATCACACCCTTGCTATCCGACAACTGGGGAGCTATTGCCGACTATGATCCCGAATATAACACCTATGAACTATCCGCACATGAATATGTTGTCTACGAAGGGCTGGTGTTCCGCCCCGAAACCGACGTCAATGCCGATGTTCCGCAGGTTGGCACAAACCTGGTGCTTCATGACCCGCGCAATTATAACATCAAAAAGCACATGGTTCGCCTGGCCATCTATGAGCTGACGAAGCAAATCGCCCCCAATAACGTATCGGTTGTTCGCATGCGCGACTACGAAGACTCTATGAAGTGGCTCAACGACGCCTCCAAACTTCGCATCAATCCCCAAATTCCGCGTCGGCTGGCTGATGATAAGAAACCTGTTACCGATTGGCAAATGGCCACCTTCCAAACGGAATTTGACCCGTACAAAAATCCTTGGTTGACTTAACATCAGTCAAGGAATAAAGCCCCAAATATGTATTAATGTGAGAAAGCGTATAATATTCATATAAGAAGCATTACCTAGAAAGAGTTACTCCAGATAGCTAAAAAATATTCTATACATAGAGATAATTTTACATAATTGGTATTTAAATTCCTCACTATGAGTCTTGTTTTAAAGTTGCTTTAAGCTTATCTTGAATAAAGTGGTTTGGCCTCCACCCCCTAAGTAATTTATCCACAAAAAAAGTATCAATAATTGATGCTGCATATCCCAAAACAGGCCCAATTAAAGGAATAGAACCCATCAAAGAAGTAGTAACCAAGCGACTACCTTTGATTGCAGGATTATCTGCTAACGTTTTTTGAGACAATGCTTTTACATACTCATTAATAATATTTGCATCTGCAGATTGCTTTTGTAGCCAACGCCTCCATTTATCACCTTCTTCTAATAATTCTTTCAGTTGACGACTACTTATTGCATGTGTTAAAAAGGCTTCTCCCAATCGAGGACATCCATATAGAATATTGTCTTGAAACAAATTTATCTGTTCCTGACCTTTCCAAGCTCTTTGTATACTATCACTTAGCTGTAGAGCTATTAATTTTGAGTAACTATTATCAGTCATCAGTTCACTTTCAAATAACCCAGCAGTACAATTATCACTTCGTGATTCTCCCAAAGCTAACAAAAGCCCACTGTAATAAAAGGAATCTTTAAAACCCTTTTTATGTATAATATCTGTAAGTAGTTCTTCATTCAAATTGGAGTGAACATTAAAAGATTCAAAAGGAAATCCTGACTGAGCTGTTTCTTCAATATTAATTTCTAACTCATCTTGTTGACTATATTCAGGATAGTAATATTCTAAATATGCCAAAGTCGCATTTTTTAAATATTCCTGATTTTTCAGATCTTCTTTTATAAAATCTATAACCTCGGTAGTCTGCAGGGCTAGTGGTGATACAATATGTGAAAAACGAGCAGCAAATTTATTATTCCGAGTACTATCTTTTATAAAGGCTCGATGCGCCCGATAAAGTATTCCCTCTATCGATTCATCTTGTTTATTAAAGAACCCGAATCCATATACATGTTTAGAATCGTTTTTAGGCTTCGCAGCTCCAAATATTCTTTGCCGAATATGCAATTGTATCCGTCCTAACTGGATTAATTCGGCTAGCAAATCTGCCCCAAAAGCATTTAACAAGGTAATCAACTCCTTTTCATAAACAAGGACATTGACTTCGCCATAGAAAAGCATAGTATCAATCAATGATGCTACGTCTATTTTCTGGTCATTGCCTTGGTTTGATTTTATACATATTTTTTCAAACATGATTTTGTGTATTTAAAATTAAAAACTAATTGATATCAACTTTACTCATATATTATTCATTATTATATACTGCCGTTCATACACATCGTTCTCTTGCTTCCATTTTAGTGGGTTCATCTTCGCCCCCAATATATTATGCAAAGCATCTGAGGCATCTTTTGAATAAATGATTTAAAACAACGCCAATAATATACCAACTATACGGTATAAAATAAATCATATTTTTTATAATATCAAAATTAATTTCGTATAATCATGAAAAAGATCATTTTTAACAGAGAATGTAGAAATCCTTCTATTGGTCAATATTGCATACTATCATTAACAAAAAGGTGGATTAGCTTTAAAGCAACTGAAGCAACCGGATTCAGATTCGGAGATTCATTGATCCATTTGTTCTATAAAGAAGATGCATAAAGAAAGAGCGACAATGTTATCTACTTAGTAATCAGCAGTTTTTTATCTTTACCTTTTCAAAATAGTATAAGTCTAAATAGCATCTTCCTCCGAAATTATAATAACTATAATAATAATGAATAGGAATATTTTTTGTAATATTGCAAGCAAAACTCTCAAAATAATTAATTTAACCCATAAAATGAGCGATAAACAAGACACCAAATCAAAGATTCTGCAAGGAGCATTTAAGTTGTTCCTGCAAAAGAATTACGAAAAAGTGACAATTGCAGATATTGAACGTTGCATAGGTATGACAAGAGGTGCAATTTTTTATCACGTAAAAGATAAAAATGAGCTTTTTACACAAGTCATAGATACGTATATCTTAGAAACGCAAAATATCAAAAATAAGTTCAAATTTAAAGCGGGCTGTTCCCTAAAAGAGTTTATCGATAACTATTTAGAGGGCGTACGGGAAACTATGACCAAACTGGAACTTCTTGGAATTAATAATGGTCATAGAGCTTATTTCGGATTAATTTATCAGGCTGTTCAATACTATCCGGACTTTGACAAACTGATTACCAAACTTTTTTATCAAGATTACGAACTATGGTACGAGGTTGTTTTAAGAGCTTTTAATAGCAAAGAAATAAAGCAAGATATTATCGTTGACAGTGTGGCAAGACAATTTAGATACATATATTCCGGATTATCTTTTGAAGATAGTTTAAAGCAAGGTTTGGACATTACCGCTTTACAACAACTATATAATAACTATTATAATCAAATTAAGAACAATTAATTTAGACAAGAAACTATGGCGAATAAAGTGTTTATTAATCAAGTAAGTTCATTTCTACCTAATGAACCTGTTGCTAACGAGGAAATGGAAGATTACATTGGCTTAATCAATGGCAATCCCTCAAGAGTGAAAGATATTGTTCTAAGGCAAAATGGAATCAAATACCGTCATTACGCTTTAAACAAAAAGCAAGAGATCACCCATACTAATGCAGAAATAGGAGCAGCAGCTATTAGAAAGCTGTTTAAAGATGAAAAAACAATAGGCTCATTGGAATTATTAGCTTGCGCAACCTCTATCCCTGACCAGATATTACCATCGCATGCGTCTATGATCCATGGAATCTTAAAAGGTAATCCTACTGAACTATATTCAGCGTCAGGAGTCTGCTTGACTTCCCTTCAAGCATTAAAAGTCGCCTTTTTGTCTCTGAAAGCCGGTGACAGGACAATTACGCTTTCTAATTACTCAACAAAAGGATGTACAACAAATATACACAAAAATAATCAAGCATTATTTTTATCAAAAGACCACTTAATTGTAGAGGAATCAGGTTTCACATTCCGATCGCCAGAAGATAATAAATATTATTATACTATAAGCAATTCAGGAACTTTCACTTTTGGCGTGCAATTTAGATACCTTTCTAAGGCAAGTCTATTTAATTACTTTTGGGATGCAAAACCTCAACAAGGAATATTACAAATTTCCACATGTAGATATATAAAAGACATCTCATTGTTTTTATATCCTGATATAGAATGGTCAGTAAGTATTGACATAGGAAAACAAGTAGAGTTCTATTCCCATACTAATATGCCTGCTGGAGATACGTATAAAAGACATCAAGACAAGGCAAGGGAAACTGGACATATGAGAAAATTTAACGTAGCAGATATGTCTATTACTCTTTCTTTAGAAGCCCAATATAACGATGGAGAAAAAGAATCACTAAGCTTTGAGTTTGGGGAAAGAATAAAAGATACATTGAATTTTTGGGGAACATTAAAAAAAGGATTAGACACTCTATCTTTTAAAGACAAATTACCTACTGGTCAAAGCTTCAAACCCAAAATAGGTAAAATTCCAATTTTTATTGAAATAGAAAGTCCTCAAATTCATATTGAAGGGAGTTGGAAATACAATATTATCAATAACAACCAGTTAGTACGGGAAGGTTCTTTAACTTTTGGACTTAAACCATTAGTAAAAGGAAGAGGTGGCATAGATGTAATTGCTGCACTTGAATATATCCCACAAGCTAAAGCTATAATATCAGCTATTAGGTCTGCAAATACGACTTTAGAGAAAGGAGTTGACTTGATTAGTTCTGGAGAAATTAAGTACGAAGCTAGTATGTGGTTCAATATCTACATTTTTGGTTCTATTGAATGTCAAGGAAGTATTGAACTATCCAAAGTAGGAACACAAGAACTAGAAAGTAAAACTTCAATAGGATTAGGGGTTGAAATAGGTGTTAAAGCAGGAGCTAGTACAGCAACTATAATTGTTAAGGGAAAACAGAAAAGCGCATCAATAGAGGCCGCATTAGAAGCCTCTGCTAAAGGAGAAACCAGTGTGAGCTTTTCGGGGCTTTGCGGTCTTGATAATATTGGACCATTTATAGAACTAAAAGCCATTTTTGATGGGTTAACAATAACTGTAATAGGAAAAGCTCAAATATTAACTAGAAAAAAAAATAGAGTAAGTACATATGGGCCTGAAATTAATAAACCTTATGAAATAATTAAGAAAACAACTTTAGCTGAGAAAAGAATTCATTTTTTAAACTAAAAACAGAGCAATCATGAACAATAATAAAATTTCACAACAGGAAGTGGTGGAGAAATATTTTTCCTTACTAAATAATTACAATGAAAAACCAATGTATTATTTACAAATTAATAAAACAGCTTGTAGGCTCCTTGTTCGCATTGATGATATTCCATTAGGATATGCGTTTATCCAAGATGGAGGAGAATCAATATTGTACCCAATTAACGATACTTTATTACTATCTGGAAAACATACTATTAAAGTTGAAGTTTTTCCCATGAGCAACAATTCCGCAATAACAAGTGATGCGTGGATAAATATTAAAACCATTTACCTGCCAGATAAGAATGATTCCCTAGAACAAGCTATTACACTTAGTGAAGAAATAGAGCTACCTTCAGATTTGGCATCAAAAGAAACCAACTATTATGCTATATCATGTAATATTGAGGTGAAATTGCCTTTTGATTACAGTGAAAGAATAAATAAAGCTAAAGACCTTAGAGATATTATCGATTTAGAAAAAATGGTTGTAAACCGTTATAATGACATACGAGAATTCATGCTAAATGGCGATGAAACAGATTATAACCTAGAACGATTGAAGTCTACTTATCCAAACTGTGATATGAATTATATGACTAAAGAAGAATTATTTGAATCACTAATTGGTGGAGATGAATTTAATAAACATTTAATAGGAAGAGAAATTGCTAAGATCGAAAATTATGAGATGATTATTTGTGGAAATGGAAAGTTGGTTATGCTCCGAAGAAAAGATAACATGGACAGTTCATTATACATAAAATTTTACGAAAATGAAGAATATAAAACTAAAAATCTATTTATAACTACAAGTATCTTTGTTTTATTGTATATGCCAGAATGGAGTAATAGATTAGAAATGTTTGTTTAATATTAATTTGAATAACATGAAAAAATCCCTCTTCTGTTTTTTTGCAAGCATTTTATTATTTTTATTTATCGGAGGCTTTTCCACGATTATAATAAAAATATTATTTCAATTTATGCAAAAGATATTTGTTAATAATTTTACTATCAGTAAAACAGGTTATTGCTTTTTATTATTTCTAGTTTACTCTTTTTTATTGTCTTATTTCACAATACGTAAAATTGAGAAAAAGAAGTCTGATAAGCAAATCACTTATAAAAGAATAAACTGTTTTTTGTCATTAAAAAAAATAAGGATTTGTTCTATTATTATTATATTGAATGGACTTTTTATTTCAAGCACATTCTTTTGTTTCAACTATATAACCACAATTCTATCAAGCAAGCCTTATCAAGCAAAAATTATAAATATCCAATCAAAAAAAATAAATCAGACACATTCATCTAATCGATACAGGTCTTTTGAAACAGAAACTATACTATATGCTCCTGTCGTAAAATTTCAAAGTTTTGATGGACATTGTGTTCAAATCACATTAGAATTATATGATGATAAAATACCACAAATTGGAGAGTATATAACGGTATATTACAGTTCGTTAACTGGCAAAATAACTATTAGATCATTCTCTGTTTATGCCCTTTTGGCAGGATCGATTTTAATCACATGTTTGTTGTTGCTAGGAGCATTAATTATTTTGCATTTTGCTATTAAAGGGGAATTCCCCAATTGGGCTATAGCATTTTGGAAGATAATCAAAAACAAAGCATTTTACTATATTCTGACTTTTACAATGCTTGGATGTTTTTATGTATTTAGCTATATTGCAATACAAAGAATTTTTCATAATGAGTTCAAGAATATACCAAACTTCATTATTGGAATATGTGTCATCTTTTCCATAGGTTGCCTCGGAGGAGTAATTGCTATATTTAAGTCATATTTCATCAAAAATAAGACAAATACATCTGCATAATTAAAAACGATTATTAGGTAAGTTGTAATCATAAAATAAACATTCAATATGAGTACTCAAAATTACAGCAAAGAAGCCATCAAAAACCGCATGTACCGTCATGCGATGAATTACTGGGGAGTAAAGAAAGTCGAGAATCTTGACCCATTGGTCAAATTGATGCTCGAAGCACTCTCCAGTGAAATCTTTGGCTTGTCTCACGACATAGAAAGCAGCCAGCACCGCATATTGGATAAAATTGCCAATATGCTGACACCCGACACCCTGGTAAGTGTGCGTCCCGCCCACGGCATTATTCATGCTTTACCTCGGGATATCCCCAAACATACGGTAGAAACTGATTCCGGTTTCTTTGCCGACATTCCACGGAATAAAGGACAGATTGCGGAAGAATACAGCTTCTATCCCTTGCGGAATACGGAAATATATGCCGGAGATGTCTGCCGCTTAATATGTAATGGTGATATTTATAAAATGGATAACACCATGACTAAGGAACTGATTTATCATGCTCCTCATGAACTGACAGGTAAATTCACTCGGACGATATGGATTGGCCTTCAGCTAGACCCGGATATATCTAAAATAGAAGACTTCCCTTTCTACTTTGAATTGCCTTATAGAGATAGCAAGCAAACTCTATATGCTATGCTTGCTTATGCAAAATGGAGTTTAAGGGGGCAACCGCTGGAAGTATTGCAGGGATTTGCACCCGAAGAAGAGGCGGAAGATCCGGCAAGTCTGTTCTCTATTTGTGATATAGAAAAGGAAATAGATAGGGATATCCTCTCTATCTACAATAACCAGTTTATACGTGTCATGACTCCCTTGGCACTATCACCGGAAATGGCGACATGGGTACCGGAAGAATTAAAAGAATATTATACTGAAGAGATGCTCTTTGGAGATTCGCTTCCGCTTTCCTGGTTCCGGGTGGATTTACCGTCCAACTTTACTCCGGATTGCCTGGAGGAGCTAAAGGTCAGTATCAATGCCATTGTTGTACAGAACAAACGTCTCAACGAGAAGATTGCGAATGTAAATGAACTGAGTGCCGTCGTTCCGTTAACAACCGGCGACCGGGAGCACTTTTTCTCTGTTGCCTCTGTGACGGATGCATTGAATAGGTTATATACGGAGATACCCTATGATGGCGATTCGGACAGGAAGAGCACCACCTATGTTGTTCGGCGAGGGGGCTGCGAGCGCCTGAACGCCCGTGATGTGAAAGAGTATCTTTATCGCGTATTGGACTTATTACAGGATCGTGGAGCTGTCATTGCCTCATTGGAAAAAGATACTTTTTCAGATGAAATACTGGAAATGGACAAATTACTGAATAGGATGGAGCGTATAGTGAATAATATCCAGTCTGCTATTAGCTCACTCTCGTATCTTCTCGCCGATTTACCAGAGAAGGCAGAAAGGTTATATGTATCTTACTATACAACAATCTGTGAGCGAGCAAATGGCTTACCGGTAGGCATGCAATTATTACCTTTCAACAGCCCGAGCATTGATAAGCAGTATGTCTATTTTCTGACAACGACCAGAGGAGGCAAAAGTATCCCTGTCTCCACCAACCGATTTGATATTTATAAGTATATCTTGACTACCCGCGACCGTCTCTTCACAAAGAGTGACATCACTAATTTCTGCCGGAAAGAATTGTCAGGCATGATAAGCTCAATCAATATAAAGCAAGGGGTCATGGCGAGTGAAAATCCCAAAGAAGGTTTGGTCAGCTCTATCGATATTTATATATCAATAAGGACGAGCACAGAGAAAGAAGTTCCTTTGCTGATAAATGACCTGAGAACGAAACTTGTCAGTCGCTCTCCGGCTCATTTCAATTATCGCATATTTACTCAAATTGCATAGTCATGGAAAAGAAACAGTTAGCGTCTTTAGAAAGGTTTTTCCCGGATGTCAATTCTTTGGAAACGGATTATTTGGCTGAGGTGATCACTTCTACCCTGGTGGAAGAGGGGGTAGATCCCGATCACATACAAATAATCCGTTTAGGTAGCACCCGTGCTAAAGTCGGAAAAGATATCGAGAAGATAAAGCTGGAATACAATCTGGATGATGAATCTTCTGATTGTTTGCGTATCTATGTAAACAGGGAAGGCATATATGATGTATTGCCTGAAGGCGTTTTCTTTTTTGGCCTCGAACCTTTGTCTTCCAAAGACATTAAAAAAGTGGTGAGCCAGGTCAGGCGGCATCGAAAAGAAGAACTTGAAATAAGGAAGTTCTTTTCCGTTTTTGAGAATGAAGTGGACCGCACACTAATTCAAACACAGCTACTGGAGAGACGTGTAGATAGAAAAAACATCTATCCAGACTTTTCGAATGTGTTCACTGCTTATTGGCCTGTAATTCGTTTGCTCTCTTTGAAACAAGCGACTTTATTCATGCGGATCATCCCCATTATGCATAGGGTACGTGGAGATGAACGGAAAATAGCGAAAGCCCTCTCTTTGATTTTAGGTTTACCGGTTCGTTTGGAACCAATTATTATTAGAAAGAGTTGTAAAGGACTAGCGGAACTGAATAAATCTCGCTTGGGCGAAACCCTGATATTAGGCTCTGATTTTAAGAATGGACAATATGATATCCGCATTGTTGTGAATGAGATTCCCCGCAATCGTGTACCAGAATTTATCGGCAACGGGAAAAGCATTCAGATATTAAATGAAATGATTAATATGCTTTTTGCCGCCAATATGGAAACAGAAATAAAGCTGAATGTGATTCCTGCAGAAGGAAAATTCGTTCTTTCCGATAATCCTGCCATAGGTTCTCATTTAGGAATAGATACTTATCTTTAAGCAGGAACTCCGATGAAGATTTATAAAGCAATGCTTTGCCTTCATCGGAGTTGCCTTTATTTTTTTAACGGATGCTTTTTCTATCGACTTCTTGTCACACTTCACGATAGAAAGTAAGATTAGGAATCTCTGATAGTTTTTCCAGGGTATTATAGATGGTTTTATACAACGGATGTTTATTGGATTGCTCCACAATAGCGGGATGCTTGGTTTTGAAAATATTCCATTCACGGGCGAGCTGTCCGTATACCATTTTATAATGCTGCCATACCTTGGGGGCACTCCAGTTCTGAAGAAACTCAATCCCGTCCGGATCTGGATTATCACTCGCGATCATTTTGACAATTTCGTTCATCCTGTTTTCACACTGGCAAGTTAAATCAATGGTGCCGGAGCCTTCCCTATACTTGAGATAGATGGCTTTCGAATAAGCATGCGCCTGTTCATCGGTGAAATCCTGCTTATAAAGCTTCAGCAACAAGACATAAATCTCAGCATACCGCTCAAATAACTCAATCCCTATTTCATCTTCCGGTTCATCAGGGCACACAGGAGATACAAGGTTTTCCTGCAATACATTTGTATAATAGTCACAGTAATCAACAGTTTCTACATGATTTTTCATAACTCCTCCTTCCAATTATAAATACGTTAAACCAAAAATTTTGAGAACAGGCTGTCCGCCTATGTAACCGCAGTACAGAAATAGACGCATCTCGTCCGCCTCTTTGTCTTTCGTCAGAAGGGGCAGACTGACAACTGGCACGTTCCGGGAATACATGATTGTCATATTTGCGCCGGCAAAAGACTTATCCGACAAAGGCAACACCTTGGCATTCCTTCGGTATGTTTCTACTTCCTGTTTCAGCTCGTCTAAGGTAAACCTCCCATTCTTCAACAGAAAATCCTGTACTTTGTCATACCTTCCCTCGGAAATGTACAACACGACCTTTTCTATTAAAGGTCTGAAATCATTCAAATTTATCATATTCATAATCTTTTAGGATTAATACAGCGCAAAGGTAGGCATAAAAAGCGGCTTCCTTTTTTCGATTTTCGATTTATCTTTTTCGATTTTCGCTCAAAACTGCATATTAGGGTATTTTCCACGGCTAAAATATGAAAAATCAATGTCTGAAGTGTATCTTTGGATCGCTACTCCTACTGCTATACTCCGGATAACTATTTGAAAAATAAGCGATAAAGATTATAAAACTTCAAAAGCCCTTTCAGAATAGAAATAAAAGATATATCTTTGTCAAAACAGGGGCGAATATAAATGTTCCTGTTGTGCATTCGTATTACTCGTAATGTGAAAAATTGGTCATTTTTCTTTATGGAAAACGAGATAAAATACGCAATGCTTGTGCTGTATGCTTATATGGTACTAGCCTGCGTTTTCTCTTTTTTCCATAGGCCCAGACCAAGGCTTCACATCAGAGGGAAAATTCGGCTCGTACCTCTCCATAATTTAGGAGGGTGAGTCCCAACAGGTTAATCCCCTAAAAAACAGTTGTTATGAAAAGTACATCCGCTTCCCATTGTAAAGATGTAAAAGCTTTTATCTTAAAAGAGACATTTAAGTTGGTTCTGGTCCAAAACCCGGAAAATATCACTGTGGCCGACATTGAATCTGCTGTTGGGTTTACAAGAGGATCTATTTTTTACCACATGAAAAACAAGAAAGAGATTATTGAACAGGCAATATCCACTCACCTGTTTTCGTCATTCAATCCGTACTTCCCTATCAACTCATTATACATCGAAACCTTGAAGCAATATATTGAAACAAAGATTAATCATTTAGCTAGTATAAGCCAATGGCTCGACAAAGAGAACATACACATAAACATTGGAACCACCTTCTTTCATATTTTATCTCGATTGGAAGATTACCACCCAGGATTTTCGGAGTTGATGTTGGATATGCAAAAGAAGGATAAGCAACAATGGGAGGCTATTATCACTAGGGCCATCACCAGTGGAGAAGTAGAAACTATTATGGACATTAAGCAACTTGCCGTTGTATTCAGTGATTCATACGCTGGCTGCTTGCTTTATGACTTCAAACGAAAACGAGATATGCGAAACAACAGCCTCTACTCCTTATACGATCTGATAAAGCGGAAATGCTGATTTATGCACTGATAATTAATATGAAATCAATTTGAATATTCCTCTGAAAAACTTAATTTTGCATAGATAGAAATTCAAACGATACATGAATAGACAAAGAGGTTCAGAAACAAAAGATATAATCAGAGAAATGGCATTCAAAATGTTCCTGACCAAAGGTTATAATTCAGTTTCTTTCGAAGATATTGAAGAGAGAATCCGTATGTCAAGAGGCTGTATATTCTACCATTATGCCAACAAACAGATGTTGTTCATGGATGCTATTGATTACTATCTCTTGAAAACAGAACGTTCATGCCCTCAAAAGGAGCTTGTAAAAAGCCAATCTCTTCTGGAATTTATTCACTGCCATATCAACCATATCCAGGAAAAAATCAACTACTATAATCAGTTCTTGCTATCTGAAACAGCTATAAACTTTCCTCATGCCTATCTAAGTTTACTCTTACAAGCAGGAAAATATTTCCCTGATTTCAATAGACAAATGGAAGATATATTCAATCAGGAGTTACGGTTATGGGAAAAAATAATTAAACGCGCACAAGAAACAAGAGAAATCGATCCCCATTTAAATTGCAGCAGCATAGCTAAACAATTCAAATATTTGTCTTTGGGAATGCTTCATACATACAGAGGAAAAAAGGTGATAGACATATCCGTTATGGAAAGTCAATACCTTTTCCTCTATAATATGATCAAATTATAATTTCCTATTTATAGTTTCTCAAGAACTTCCGAGCTATTCACGATAAAGTTATTTTTGTTTGTTCGATGTGCCAGTTTAGTAATTTATATGATATTATCATACTGGCAATCGAAATTTGGACATATCTATTGAATAACTTTTCCGAGTTTCCGAAATTACGTACTATAACAGTGCTAGCTATATTTGTAATTTGTGAAATAGAAGTTAGACTGATATTCGCAAAACCTTTTTCATTGAGTAATTCCGCTATAGCATCAAGTATATTCCTATACTATGTTATTTTTGAGCGTCTGAGTGATTTATTTAATCTGTTGTTTTTCTTCCATTAGTATCATTATCTAAATCTGTTTTAGAATAACTAGTAATAATAAATAAATTCAATGCAAATAGAATACTTCTCCGAATGCCAAATCAGCCAGTTTGTATATTCCCAATTCCAATTGAAGCTCAATCCTAGTAGTATGGATGAAATTACCACGCACATGATAAAACAGTTCTTTGGTTCTGGCACCTTACCCCGCGTTTCTGGAAATATCTGCTAAGAAATCAGAATCGGCATCTACCGTGAAAAGCATGAAAAACTTATCCTAGCTAAATAATTATTCATTAAATATCCATTTAATTTATCTATTACCCAAGAACACCAGAAATATATTTATGAGGAATATCTACATAATCGTAAATATACTGCTTTAATAGCTCTCTTTATTTGAATGTACTATTCTTCACGCATGCGAAACTCCTCTTCTTTTGTAAACTCTCCAGTTTCTCCATCAATTATATAGTTTGTTCTGTGCCCTTCACTACGTGGCTCTACCGTTATCCCCCAAAAGCATTTCCCTGTTTTCGATTCCTCCTTAGTCATAAATGTAATTACAATATTTGATATTATCCACATATAAAATTCTCCATTTGTTGGAAGAATCCTTTTAGATGTGACCTTGTTTTCACCCGTTTTTCGATTAAACCACCCCTCTTTTTCCAAGAACTCGACAATATACAATGGTTTAATTTTTCCAAACTTTTTATCCTCATCAATTAATTTGGTCAGATTTCCCTCTTCATCAAACTCTTCATACATACCAAACTTAACATAGCCTAAGGCTTTTACTCTTCTCCAGATCATTCCATTGGGACGAAAATCTTTCCATATCATATAAAACTCACAAGCAGGAGCATATTCATCATACCAAGCACGCTCGTTACTGAAGTAGTGTTTTTCGATTACCCATCCATTCCGTTCAGTTATGCTATTTTCTGTTCCATTTTTAGTGGATACAAAATCATACTTTTCTATTTTTCCATATAGCTGTTCCATGATCATATTGTTTTTTAATAATGTATCAACTTTTTGTTGAGAGAAACTATTACTAGTATTTGCCAATACTAATAGTATAATTATTGCTGCATTTTTCATTTTTTTTAGCATTTTATATTAATTGCCTGCCACTGCCAATGAAACAAACTTCGTCGAGAAATACTTGGAATACATAAATGACTGTAATCCATCAGATTATTAGTCTTGTTATCTTCATAAACATATTTTGCCCGTGAAGTACTTCCATCAAAAGTATGTGGCAAGCCTAATGCATGAAGGAGTTCGTGAACTGGAGTTTCTGAAAGTGCACTGAAGAAACATACAGTGAATCTATCTCTTGTTTTAGATGAAAATCCATTTAATCTCATATGTTCATCTGGTATAAAAAATATTTTGAAATAATATTTATAATCGTCATTGTAATTTGATAACATTTTCTTTTCAAGAAAATCCTCCAATTCTCGATTTTTATTATTACTAATTAATTGCTTTTTAGGATTTCCATTATCTGCTACACAGAAGTTTAAATACTCACTATCAGTAACAGTTGTGACCGAATCTATCAAATTGATATCTTTTACTTCTATATCAGAATCAACATAAGCTTGTCCTAAATATTTCTTCAGGGTTCTAACCCTAACATCTTGAGAAATATTATTACACTTAATCCCTTGAGCCGTATGCCCGTTTATATTGGTTATAACATTGAAAAACACCACTTTGATACTTCTTTGATGAGAAATGTCGTTAGGCAAGATATTTACAGCACCACATAGGTGAATTATGTTATTAGCCGTATCTTTCGGATCTGAAACTTCAGTATAAACACATAAGCGTAATTGTTTTGAAAATTCCTTTAAACATTTTATCTTTATTGAAGTTGCTACATCCATTGAAGTTACGGAAGGATACATGATTTCAAGAGGGGTATTCTTGCCATTTATAGTCATAAAACCATCGTTCAAGGCTTTCGGATTATCAAAATCGAAAATCAGTTTCTCTGGTTGTTCCTTTATAACCATCATCAATTGCAATTCAGCCTCTACCCCCTTGCATATGGTCATCCATGGAACATAATACTGATTTTCTGGTTTTTTGGGATCGGCAAGATCAGTTGGATCAGTAACATACACATTAGGCATATCTATTCGGTGATAATCATATCTATGTTTTTTAGACATCTGGTAATCAGTCTTAAATTCACGATGTGGACTTGAATTATTTCCGTTTTGAACAACTATCTTTTGTTTTTTCCCAAATGCATCCTTTACCGTTTCATAGTGATTTCCCATAATATCAATAAATGGTTGATCATTCAATGGGGTAATCCTTTTAAATATATAAGGGATAATCACTGGTTGGTTGTTTACATATACCGGGACTCCTTTGGAATCAACTTGTTGAGTACCAAGGCGTACACTATTAGTTATTATTGGTGTTTTCTCCATAAATTTCATATCTCCAAATCTATACCATGAAAAGCCAAAAGTTCCATCATAGTTTAATGTTGGGCGAAACTCAACCTTACATTTTGTCTCGCTAGATTCAGTGGGATATACATCACCACCCAATGATGTATACACAGCAGTTGTTGAAATAGGCTTATTTTCAAAATTATTACAATCATAAGTATATGAGATTTTTTTCTTTGACATTCTGTTAATCACTACAGAGATTTGCATATCTATATAAATATCAATATTAAATAAACCGGAAGGCGCAGATAACGATGGAATATAAATTGCAGTATTATCTTTTACCCTTATTGTAGAAGTTATTTTATTTTTGTCTCTAAAAGCTGTTACGGCATAGATATTTGCCCCATATAAACCTCTTGTATGAATATGAGTTATTATTATCTCATTTTTTTTGTATGTTGCACTTCCTCTTACACTAGTTTTCATCCCAAATTTTATATTCTCATCATCTGCAAAGTATATATCGCCTATTTTGGGAGCATCCTCTACAGCACTCTTTACTGTAATATTTACTGAGAAATATCCTTCTTCCACTTGTGCGAATAATATCCTCGGCAAGGGTTCTGAAGGCATAGTTTGCTCAGACACTTCTTTTTTCAAAATCTTTCTACTAAGGAGTTCAAGTTCTTTATGAAAATATCTTTTCAATTTGTCATTTTTTCGTTTTTCCAGATCTTCCTTAGCTATTTCAATAGGATTTCCCCATCCTTCAATAGAGGTAGGATCTTTTGATACCATAATTTCCATCCTGAATGTTCCTCCAGCCAGCCTCTCAGGAAAATTCATTGTTAATATTCTGATATACTTATTGGATTCATATATTGGTATAAACGTACTCTTTAATTCCTCTTCTGTCGGACTAGTTAATGAACTTACAGGAATATCAGAGAAAGTATAATCAATTTGAAAAATTTCATCATACAATTGACATCTCAAAAGAGTTGCATCGTTGCTCTCAATAGGAGAATCAAACACTAATACAAACTGATGTTCTGTATTAGCTTTTACGCATGTTCCTGGCCCTTTCGTTACTAAAAATATTCCTTTTAAAACTGCCATAACTTTTCATTTTACTTTTACTTCTTTAATTCCAAATATCTGATTCTCGTTCAATGCCAAAGATTCATCTATAGGGTCCAGTTCTCCTTGAAATTCAGATGATGCTTTCTTCATTTGCATGGAACCTGGCATCTCTATCTGACCGTCCATAATAAACTGTATACAATTATTTCCTCCAATGGCGCACGTACCTTTACTATCTTCAAGCAAAGGCTGTGCGATACGGTTTATCTTTATTTTTTCATAAGCACCATTCCATTCTTTGAGCATTGGAGTGCAAGGCTTAGGTGGCCACGACTTATTGCATATACCAAAAGCAGGTGGCATAAATACATTACCAAGATTTTTGTCAGTTGCAATTAGCTTTGGACCGTTAATATGTGCAAATTTCTGATCCAAAACTATCAATTTTGCAGGAGTAGCTCCAAACATACAGGTACACATAGCACCTTCAATTACAAATTTTTTGCCCATATATTTTCAATTTTCTTGGTTCAAATATTCAAAATTCCTTTTTTAATATTCCTATTTACAACTGTTATTTTAACCCTTTTAAGATAGCTATCCGAATTTGCAGTGGTTAACTTAAATTCTCCCTCTATCGAACAGATATCACCTTCTGGATAAAAAACATAGAGTAAACTGCCACCTGTTTCCTTCATATTAGACGAACTAAAAGAAGGGAATAATAAATAGTTTCGTTTATTCTCCAAGTTTGATTTGTTAAAAATGCATTTAGCATAAAACATATTTTTTTTCCCTTTAGTTGGGAAGTTGAAACAATCAACAGAGAACAAATCCAAATTCGTATTAGCCAAATATAATTGAAAGAACGTATCCCTTACTAACATTTTCTCTAAGTAAATTGGCCTTAAATTGGATATTGCCATTTCCACATAGTTTTTAAACTCTATTGTGGGATATTCTTCAAGTAGGTGTTCACTTTTTCGTAACCACCTCTCTGCTATTTCGTCATTATTAACAATTGTATAGTTATTATCTTCAAGCAATTTTAGAGATATCGGATATAGGCTTTCTCCAAGTTCTCTCATCAGTTTGTCTACAATATTTGTGAGAGTATTCCCATTTATCCGAGTATCATATTTACGCTTTAGAATAATGCCCCATTCTGTCTTATTTCTTTTTTTATGATGTACATCAACCTTGCTACAATAACAACGCTCGGTATTATCTGGAAATAAAACTGTAATTTCAATGTTATATGTTGCGTCTAATGACTTATAATTATACATAATAATTTACTGTGATATAAATACATCTGTTCCACTTTTAATATTCACATCCGATTGTGATTTTATATTGGTTTCATTGCCGGAAGACACCGTTATATCTTCCCCAGTCATCAAATTCATGTCTCCCCGTATATCTATATCAGTATTTTTAATTACATCTATATGCATATTACCTTCTGTTTTAGCTACAAAGTCTTTGCCTACAAATATTTCACTTAATCCGGTTACAGTTTGTTTAAAGTCTGTACCTACATTCTGCTGCATTGAATCTCCTGAAGAAATAGTCATTCTCTTTTTTGCACTTATCTCAACATCTTCGGCTGTAAGTACAATTTTTTTTGGAGCATATACAAAAATATTCTTACCGGCTGTATCTAATGTAATTTTATTACCCTCTTTGTCAAAAATATTTATACTCAGTTTACCCTCAGAGTCATTAAACTCCACAGTATGTCCACTGCGGGTGATAATACTTTTGAGATGATTATCAATCTGTCCTCCTTTCCCATTTTGTTGATGAAACATGCTTCCCGAAACATATGGACGGGACGGGTTTCCCAACTCAAAATCAATCATTACTTGATCATCCACTTCAGGGATAAACACAAAACCACGATTAACCGATACAATATCACTTTTACCTGCATCCAAACTCCGTACCCGTATCCAGTTGGTGGTCTTATTTTGGTCTTCCTGCCATACAAACTGCACCTGAACTCGACCCTGATTCTCCGGATCGGCATTGCTCATTACCTTAGCAAGCATCGGACGAGCATCAGGTAATACGACATTATCAACAGGAATACGTTCCATGCTGGCCGGAATACCTTCAAAGGTGTTGGAATAAACTCCATTCGCATCGACTTGATGAATAACAGACATTACCCTATACCGGCCCAAATCCCGACGATCACACATGGAGGCGGGTATTTTGACTGCGATAGGTTCACCAATTCGTACTCTACAGGTCTTGCTTTTACCTTTCAGCCAAATCAAAGAAGCCGTATCACGTCCCTTCTCAAACTCCAAGAGGCGGTTCATGTGAACCGGGTGTCCAACTATTGCTTTATTATATAAGGTGGTCGGAGACTGATAAACGGATTCGGAGGTGCTGACGGCATTTGCCAGATATGTATTGATGCCATTCACACTTACGCTGTCATCGCCATAAAGAGGCCGGTCATCCTCTGCCATATAATCATGACGGGAATAATGGAAAGGAGTTACACGGGAGCCGAAGCTTACTTTTTCCAGGTCAACATCATAGGTTACGGTTTCATCTTTATCTTTTTGCGGATTTCCGAAATGCAGCTTTTGCCCGTCGTAATAAAACCATTGGCCATATTGGTAAGCAATCCTGCGGAGAAATTCATATCCGGTTTCTTCGTGCATCTGGATATAAGGAATCTGCTCGTTGAAAAGAGGCTTGTTGACAATCTCTACCCCATTGCCGTAATTCTTCACTACCTCCCCAACAATGGCCGACAGGGTATAATCCGTAAAGGAGTCCATAGTCTTTCCGGATTCAAGCAGAATGGTAGGGCTATATCCTCTGTAGTGGATTGTTCCGGAAATTCCTTTTTCTCCATCCATTCCGATTTCCGCAATGATGCCTTTGAATATGCTTTCATCACCACTTATCTCATGCTTCATACGGATGACTACACTTTGTCCCTGCATGGCAATCATACTCTCACGCTCGTGGTACCAAATGTTCTCTCCCGGAAGAGGGGGACACAACACACCGATATCAAAAACATGGTGCCCGTTGAACACCTGCTTGAGGTAGACGGTGGTAAATTTACATTCGTTACCACCTATTGAAACGGTTGCCGCTACTTGATTCCAGTCGTTCATAATATGTTCTGTATTAAGTTATTAGTCATATACCACAAATGGTAATTATAATAACAAGTATAATATTTTGTGGTATAAAAACTATTTTTCGCTCTAAATATAATGCATTTTAGCCATTAAAACAAGCGCACATTCTTAATTTTTGTAATTATACAGCAGAATAATGCAGATAAAACTTTTATTCCTATTTATTTTCGTATAATATTGGAAATAATACTAAATACATAACAAATGGTATAATAACTAAAATCCATCTCTTCAATTTTTTGTCTATCTTTGCACGCGTAATTAACAACCTATTAATTTGAGAGCTCCTGGAATTGATAACAATGATTGTTCCGCGCATATTTTGCCGGACATACCGTAGCTTACACCGTTTAAGCGTACTTTTTATAACTTAACAAGACCAAACTCCCGGAATCTTTTAAAGGTAGACTGTCTGATTAAATATAAATAGCATGGACATGAAAGAAGTGCCTGTTAGAAAAAGAAGCAACATAGAAACAGATCGTTAGACAAAAAGGAAAAGGACTCTTTTAACTGAAAATGCTTACAATAATATTAGATTGATACAAAATGGCAAATGAAAATAAGGAGAATTTAAAAGAGAGTGAGACTTTTAAACTGATAAAGAAATACTTGCTGGAATTTGACGTACTGAAATCCACCGGACAAGAAGCTCGGAACCTGATCGCATGGCTACAGTTGGAAATCAAAGCAAATGAGAATGATTTACCTAAACCTTCAAACTGAAATCAACAAGTGATATGAGAATGGATTCGTGTATGAATTTATACTTCAAAATGCAGGACCTTTGGGATCGATGGAAGTATAATAGGATGTATAACCTCCGATATTACAAAGAAGCAAATGAAAAATTAAACCATAAGTGTCAAAAGCAAATCGTTGAAATCTATAATTTACAGGGTATTCAGCAGAAATACGAACTTCTCATGAAGGGCCTGAAAGATATTGGTGAAGGACTTTACAGATGCAGAAATGGCGTCGCTTACATTGTTTCTTATAAGCTGGAAGACAAGGGCGATTATGGAAGGAAAGAACTTAATTTTGTGTTGCATCAGGTATTGCCTGACTTTCGGGCAAAGGCAACAATAGCAGAATGCCGCATCTACCCCCACCCCCTTTCTCCGGAGATATTGATATTTAAACTTGATTTCATTTTTACGGAACTCGCTTCCCGTAACCGGGGCTTGGGTAGTGAAATGATTCGATATATAGAAGAAATAGCGGAAAAATTTGGAGCAAGTGTTATTATAGGGGACGTAAAGCAATCTAAAGAGGAAGAATATGCATTACGAATTAAGTTCTACCGGAATTTAGGGTATGACATTACAGGACCATCAGGCAACAATCAAATCAGTAAAGAACTGAAAGGATTCAAAAGTTAACCTGTCTGTCACTTTTGAATCCTGATATACTCGGAATACTTGATTTCCACATACGGATTATCACTCGAAATAGTCTGGTGTACCGCTTTCAATTTCTTCCAAAAAATCCATCGCCTTTTATATTCCGGCCAGATAGCCTGATGCAGTGTCACCGGAACCCGGATTTCTCCTTTCAGGCGTTTGTCTTCAATCAGTCCGGTCAATTGGATATGGGGTGTTATCATCTCTATCTTTTGCCGCATCACAGGTAGGGTGTCCCGAATGACAACCGTATCCCTCACTGCCGCATCGATCGGTCCTGTAATCTCCAGCTCATGCCGGGCAGCCGCTTCCAGATGCTTGACTTTCACACCTAATCGCTGAATCTCATCGGCATCCTCTCCGCGTAACCGTTTATACTCGTCCACCGTCAGACGGAGCGACTTTACATCTACAGCCGTTGTTGCTGAATCCACCTGCATCCGTTTCATATCCGAAAGCAGGGCTTCCGTATTTCCCTGATAGCGGTCCCGTTCTTTACCCAGCCGCACAATACGGCGCTGTTGCCACCACATCACTGCGCCCAGGACTAGGACGCAGAGCAGCAAATATTTTGAGATACCTCTATTCATCGACTACTGATATTTGGGGAATAAACCATAAAAATTCGCCTTGATATGCCTCTTCCAGCAACACCATAAAACCTTTCGCCCGGCGTTCCTCCTGGGAAAGGTCTTCTACCACCACTCCCCGGAGCCCCGCCAGTTCTCCCAGCCTCATCCGAGACAATTCCGGCGAAGCAACCACTCGTATAAAAATATTCTGTTTCATTCTTCTCTGGGTTTACGATAAACAATAATTCAAATTCACGACGCCGCCTTTCTTCCAGGCCCTTCATGACTTTGCCCCGGTATTTCCGGTATGATAAATACTCTGTGCGTATATCCCGGTCACCAGACTCCAGTTTACGGATCAACCGGCTTTTTGCATGCTTCTTATCCCCGAGCAAGGAATACTCGCCCACATTATAGGCCAATGTACCTAAGAGCAAAGAATCTTGTTTGAAGCGCCGGAACAAGGCGCATTTCCGGCGCAAGTCGGCACGCAATAACGAATCCCCCTGCCTCTCTGTCAAAGGCAACGTCAACCTGTCTTTGGAATGCAGGCGATGACCGTAACCGACATAGGGAAAACATTCCGGACCATGCCAACCCTCAAAATTATGATAAGCTACTCATAACTATGATTATGACAAGTAATATGTTATGTAAAGTGCAAGACTTATAAAATGAGCAAACTTATTGAATATTAAAGAATTTATTTAGCCCCTTCGTATAAAAACTTCTCATTATATTGCATTCTGTATATATCTAATTATTAAAGAATGATTTTATGGAAAAAGTAGAAATTAAAAAGCTCATTGAGCAATGCCTCAATTACTTTTATGAAAGTGGTTATGCGAAGGGCTCTATTGACTATTACAAGTGTTTGTGGACAAAAGGTATTTTACAGTACATGTCGGACAAAGGCATTGATATGTATACACTTGATGTAGGTGCAGAGTTTATAGAGTCCACTCAACATCAAGGCATGAGTAATCATGAATGTGAAAGGATACGTAGTATACATGCTCTTAATGATATTATGACAGTAGGATATGTTAGAAAACAATGTGTTAGGGCAGCTATCTATCCTCTTGATGGTGCTATTGGAAAACAGATGGAGAAGTTGGTTCTACATTTGATTTCTTTACGCCGTGGCAAAAGTACGTTAAAGCACTATCGTTCATGTTTGGGTAATTTTTTGTATTACTTAGACATGATTGGAGTACAAAATATAAAACAGATAACAGAAGAACATATTATACGGTTTCTTTCTTCCCAACAGCTAAACAGGGAAAAGACTTTGTCTATTATTCGATGCCTCTTTCTTTTTTGGAGACAAGAGAACATTATAGATGGACGATTTGAGGAATTCTTCGCTACATATAAATTACGAAAGAAAGAACGCATACCATCATATTATACAACGGAAGAGATTAAAGTTATAGAAAATTCTGTATCGCGAAGTAGTGCTTTGGGCAAGCGCAATTATGCAATGATTTTATTAGCATCAAGATTGGGCTTGCGTGCTTCAGATATTATGAGTTTGAAGTTCTCAGATATAGATTGGGATAATGATCTCATTAAATTGAGGATACAAAAAACAGGTAAAACCATTGAACTTCCATTATTGGCAGATGTCGGTAATGCCATAATAGACTATCTTAGATATGGACGTCCAGCATCTACTTCCCAAAACATTTTTCTATCAAGTCGCGCCCCGTATATTGCTGCCACTCAGTCTATGGTTTGTGGTAATATCAATAAAATAATCCGTCTGTCTGGTGTAAATATTGATAAAAAACGCCATGGTCCTCATTCTTTACGGCATTCCTTAGCAAGTAATATGCTTGAAAATGGGGCTACCATGCCTACTATATCAGAAGTTCTTGGACATCGCAACACTACAACAACGATGACTTATCTAAAAATAAACCTTGTAGCTTTAAGGAAATGTGTATTACCTGTACCACCTATTCCAGATAGTTTTTATACGCAGAAAGGAGGAGCATTTTATGGCTGAACAGTTCAATTACAGTAGTGTTTTATCTCCATACATTAAACGAATGTTGGAAATCCGAAAATCAATGGGTATTGTTGATTCTCGTGTAAGATGGATACTTAAAGAATTTGATGATTTTGCTAATTCTATAGGATTGCAGGAACCACATATAACAGAAGAGTTTGTTAAGAGATGGCATAAATCACGTATATCAGATAAAGAGATCACTATTTATGGCAAATATCTTGTATTGCGCCAACTGACCTCATTGATGTGCCGCAATGGATGCGTATGTTATATACCTATTATACCAAAGCAACCAAAATCGGAGTTTACACCTTATATATACACGCATGAGCAAATATCTCAATTGTTTACTGCTGCCGATAGCAGCCGTTTGTTTAACAAATGTATGAAAACAGCTATCATTTCCATGCCAGTCATTCTTCGATTACTTTATAGCACAGGAATGCGTGTGTCCGAGGCTTTATATATGCGTAATGAGGATGTAAATCTTGACTCTGGATACATACATCTCCGCAAGACAAAAAACAGATGTGAACGCCTTGTTCCTATTGGTGAATCTATGGTAATTGTGTTAAAACAATATATAGAATATCGGAATAGAATGCCTATAGAAAAAATTTCTCATCCCAATCATCTGTTTTTTACCAAATTAGACGGAACAAGCTTCAGGGTATGTACTCTTTATGTCTTTTTTCATAAACTGCTAAAAATATGCAATATACCATATATAGGAAATCGACAAGGGCCACGTATCCATGACTTGAGACATACTTTTGCCGTACATTCGCTTGTACAAATGGGACATAACGGCATGGATTTATACACAGGGCTACCAATACTTTCCGCATGTCTTGGGCACCGTTCTCTTTCTTCTACTGAAAAATATGTACGACTTACCTGTATGATGTATCCGGAGTTTGAAAAACAGTGTTCTCCTATAAATGCTTTTGTTTATCCAAAAATAACAACAGATTATGACTACCAGGACTGATTTTGCAAAATATCTAACGCGATTTTTATCTGAATATTTGCCACATCAACGAAATGTGAGCAAAAACACAATTGCTTCTTATCGTGATTCTTTCGTACAATTCATCAATTATATGAAAGAAATCAATGGAATACCCGTTGAACGACTTCTATTGAAACATCTTACACGGGATAATGTCATCAATTATCTACAATGGCTTCACAATACTAAAAAGAATACTTCGGCAACATGTAATTATAGACTTGCTGCAATCAGGTCATTCTGTTCGTATCTCCAATATATAGTAATAGATAATATGGTAGAATGGCAAAGTATATTGTCGATAAAGGCAAAAAAAACAGAAATAAGTCCTCCTAATTATCTTTCAATGGAGGGAATGAAATTATTGTTGGCACAGCCTGACACAACTTCATGGAAAGGACGTCGTCATTTAGCATTATTGTCATTAATGTACGATACAGGTGCAAGAGTACAGGAAATCGCAGATCTCACAGTAGATTGTGTACGTATTGATACAACACCATACACTATACGATTAACAGGGAAAGGACGCAAAACCCGTATAGTCCCCTTGGCAGAAGCACAAGTTGACATTTTGCGTAGTTATATGGAAGAAAACAATTTGAATGATCCCAACATGATGAAAAAGCCTTTATTTTTCAATGGTAGGCATGAAAAATTAACAAGAGAGGGTATTACGTATATTCTGAAAATTTATGCAGACATGGCAAATAAACAGCAACCAGAACTTATTCCAAAGAAAATAAGTTGTCATTCTATTCGACATAGTAAAGCAATGCATCTTTTACAGGCAGGAGTAAATTTAGTATATATACGTGATATTTTAGGGCATGTTTCCATACAGACTACTGATATTTATGCACGTGCCGACTCCAAAGCAAAACGTGAAGCACTTGAAAATGCCTATACCAGATTAACCCCTAATACTATAACAGAGAAAGAGTGGGAACGAAATAAGAACTTATTAGAGTGGTTAAAGGGACTTGGACATTGATAATATTATGTAAAGTGTAAGTGACAAGTTGGTTTATAACAACTTGATTACAAACCAACTTTTACTCGCACTTTACATAATATATTACTTGTCATAATCCGACCGCTTGATACAGTTCACTGCATCCTCGAATGTCGGCGGTTCTTCAGCCATGACAGACGTTCCGAGACAGATCGCGCAGATAAGCAATGACCGTCTCATTTCTGTATCATCAATAATTCCCGGATATCGTTCCGCATCTCCCGGATATCCGATTGCATAATCCCCAGTTGTGTCATAGTGGCTTCAAATACAGCCTTGTCCAGCTTGATCGCATCGATCCGGTCGTATTGGTCGGCTATTTTTCTGTCCAGGGCGTTGCAACGCTCCGTCAACTCCGAGATACGGGCCGTGTTGTTCACATGCTGGATATAGATTGTCAGGATGAAGGACAATACGACCGACAGCAGCTTAAAGTTATGAACTACAAATTCTTTTACATCTCCCATTGCATTTCTTTTATTCGATGATTAATGAAAATACTTCCCGCAAGGCGCGCAATAACATTTCGGCGCCTCCGCTATCCTTTAGTCCGTATAATACCAGCATCACAGCCAGTATCAGATATATCCACCAGGCAATATCTTCTTTAGTCACTTTTTTCTTCTTCATGGGGGGCTGTCGCTTGGGGTACTACCACATTAAAGATTACATTCCCGTCGCTACCTTCAATACGTAACTTGCTTTCATGGACGTGCTTGACAGGATAAATCTCCATCAATGCCTTGGCGGCGTTGACCGAAACCGCACGCAAAGGGGCCGGAGAAATGGGTACTCCAAAACGGTCCTCGTATGCTGATGTCGCAGTTTCATCCATGACGGCCTTCAATGTCTCCGATATTTGCAGCTTTACGGCTATCGTTTCCATCTCATACCGCTCTCCTGACATAATCTCTTTGATATGGGCCAGTACATGGGGCTTTGACAGCAGGTAATTGGCGGATGACGCCGGATTTTTCGATGCCTTCTCACCATAAACCGTCTTATAACATTTAGACGGACGACCGGCATACTCCAGTCCTCCGTTTATATATAGGTCGCAAAATTGCAATTCCTCATCCGTCAATGCCTGCAATTCTTTATCTTCACTATTTTTCTCCATCGCTGTTTCTTTCTCTAAGAATAGCTCCGGCAGCTTGTGTAGGTTTTAAAACGTCCGATTTTTCAGCAATTAATTGTTCCATCAACGTCTCATAAAACACGTCGGCCAAAGCGTTGGCGCAAGCTTCCGCATCCGCCAGCGAATGGATAACCCGCATGTTAAAAGCAATATGCAGGTCATACCCCGAAATGACGGCCATGAGCTCGTTCCCGTCATAATTTAATGCTCCGTAAGTCATCCGGTCTTTTTTTCGGAAGCTCACCGTTTCTTCCTGTTCCCCGGTCTTTTCTTCTTCCATCATCTTAGATTTTAAAATAAGTACGTGTCCTTTCTTGTTTTTCGGTACTAATACGCCCGCCTTCGGCATTGCGCAGTCTCCCCGCATAAGCCCCGGTTACATCGAGTGTAGCGGTAACGTCTGCCGCAGCATCATGCGCATCGTCTAATTCCACACCCAGCCGTGCCGCCATCAGTTCCAGCTTATACGATGTCACTTCCGGATCATGTGCAAAAGCCAGACGCCCCAGAAAAAGGGTATCGATATAATAGGGCTGGAAATTGCCATAGTAATCCTTCGTCCCGGCAAAGGTCTTTTCAAAATCACTGACCAACCCGGCATAATTCATAAGTTGCTGAAGAAAACCGATGTCGAAAGGGATATTCTGTCCGATAAGTATGGGCTTGCATTGCTGGCCTTTGCTCAGGGTGTTCCGCCTTGCTAAATCCAATGTGGAAGTAGCTACTGCTTTTAAGTCCACCCCTTGGGCATAAAGCTGTTCCATCGTTATCCCCGAATAGTTCAAGGCTGCCGCATCATACTTCATCAGTTCGCTATTCTCCTCTTGTTTCTGTTCCTGGCGGGTGCGGAGGACCTTTCGCTTGGCCGCCCCTGTCTCCTTCCGGCAATAAGGAGACAGATAAGCTACATACCGTTCCAATGTTTCCCAGGTATCCAGACGGATGGCTTGCAGGGCAATTTGGGTACAGGCACAATCCTGGCATTCCAAACCGCCGGTTTCAAAATCAAGCCCGATACCGACATATATTTTGGTTTCTGTTTTCATCTTTATTACAATTTGCTGATTAGTGAAGTTTTATAAGTCTGTAGCCCGTTACAGCCTTTAAAGTTGCTGTATCGTACAATGGCAGTCAGGATAACCACCTGGTCTTTTAATCCGCCGATCTCACTTCGGTGTTCCATGTAGAAGTCATTCCAACATACGCATTCCATCAAATCGTTATTTTGCTGGAGCATTAGTTTCCCGAACCGTTTCTTCTCCCCGGTTGTCTTGTCCTTATAGCTGCTTTCCGAGACTTCTGTCACTGTTGCACAAACAGCGATCCGCTTCCCTTCATTTTCTCCTTGCAGGGCGTCGCGCAAAGTCATATAAGAAGCTTTCCCTTTTACCCGGCGTACTTCCGAATTGTCGAAAATACGGCGGTAATCGATACTGCCGATTCCTGAGACTACAATCTGCTGCTGCGACCAGAAATAATGTTTCTCACGTAATTCTTCCGGGAATTCTTTTTCTTGCAGGGCAAAACCCAGTGCATGGGCGGCACGGTCCAAAATAGCGAACCGTTCCGTCACGGCTTGGATACCTTCTATCTGATCGAAGCATCCGGCAAGCACAAGGTTTTTCACATGCCTTGCATTGACAGGAATACGTGTGGCTTCTTCCGGATTGTCCGGATCGTCCCAATACTCGTATTTTTTCAACTTATAACGAAATACCCGATGAATAAAGTTCTCAATGGAGGTATAAGCGCCCCCTCGCTCCCGCTCCTCTACAATATATTTTGCCGTTTTGCCACCCACAATCTTGATACGGTTCAACGACCAGAAGATCTCGTTGGTCTGATAATCCGTAAAGAAATTGATTTCCGAACGGTTAATCTCCGGTGGTACGATATGGGCGGATGAACACAATTCCATTTCCGACATAAGAAGGGGAATTTCCTTATCGTCCGCCCACTGTAAAGCGATAGTATAAAAAGCGGTCGGATAATTGGCTTTCAACCAGGCACCGGAAAAAGCAGTCAAGGCATACGCAGCGGCATGGCTGCGATTAAATGAATACTTTCCGGCCACCTCGATTTTATGCCAAATATCTTCCGCTTCATAGTCCGGACAACCGTTGGCTATCGCACCTGTAATAAAATCGGTTTTGAGCGTTGCCATCAAATCCGCCTTCTTCTTCCCTATGGCCTTCCTCAGAAGGTCAGTCTTTCCCAAGTCAAACCCTCCCAACGTATGTGCAATGGACATGAACTGTTCTTGATAGACCATAATTCCAAAGGTATTTTGCGTAGCCTCATAGCATCCGTAATTATAGACGGGAGCCACCTCGCCCCGCCGGTAACGTACATAATCGTCTGTCGCCCCAATATCCAGCGTGGCCGGACGATAGAGCGCATTGATGGCAATCAAATCCTCAATGCAGTTTGGTTGTACATCTTGAATAAACCGGGTAATCCCCCTTGAACTGAATTGGAATACATTTTGTGTATATCCGTCTGCAAGCATCCGGTAGGTCTTTTCATCTTCCAGTTCATTCTGGGTTATACTCTCAATGGAATAGTCCGTACCATAGGTATCATTCACTAAATTGATTGTTGCACTCAACTTTGACAGCTCCTTGGTGGCCAGCACGTCTTCTTTCAATAGTCCGATACTATCGACACTATAGCCGTCAAACTCGGATACCAACTGGTTTTCCATTTTACGGATAGGCAGGAAATCAAAGCATTCCATCGTTCGTCCGTTCCGTTTCTCCGGAGTGACAATAATAGCGGAAGCGTGGATAGAACTTGCCTTGGGCTGCCCCATCACCCCACGTACATCTTCAATCACTTCCGGATAGGTCTGCACAAAATTCCAGACCTTCCGGTTCACTGCCGCTACCTTGAACAAATCTGTCCAGTCCATATTGTCATCCAGTATGGCAGTGATGTAATTCACAATAGAATGTGGAATACGGTGCACTCGGCCTACGTCTTTCAGGGCTGCCTTCAGTTTCAATGTAGTAAAGGTTCCCGCCGAAAAGACACGCTGCCTGCCTTCCGTATTATACCGTTCCTCCAGGTATTCTTTGATTTCCTGCCGTCTGTCCGATGCGTAATCGACATCGATATCCGGAAGGGCGGAATGTCCGCCTGATACCAGACCACGGTCTGTAAAACAGTCCATGACAGGAAGCTTTCCCATTGTCTTTTTTACTTTTATACTTTCTACTATCATCTGATATACTTTTTATACCTTACTATCATGCTTACCGTCTGGCGGCTCACCCCGTACAACCGACCCAAAGCGGCCTGTGAGGTTCCACCCTGACTGTAGCTTTTCCTGATTTCTTCCGCCTGGGCGTTCGTCAGTTTGGCACGCGAACTCTTCTCACCGCAATCGTTTTTTAATCCCTCCCGGATGGCATGCTGCATATTATACCGGTGCGTACACATTTCCAGGTTCACAGCCGCATTATTGAAGCGGTTGCCGTCCTTATGGTTCACCTCCAGACGGGTGTCCCACCCCTCTAAAAAATGTTCGGCTACCAACCGGTGAACCGAAAATTTCTTCCGTATTCCGTCCCGGTACAACCTCACACACAGATATGCGGAAGTTGTACCGCTCCAAGGCGACATCACACGTTCCCCTTGATAATAGGTAATGCCCTGATGCACTACATTACGTCCCAAACTTTTCACGCGACCCAAATCGCTCACTTGATAACACCCTTCGTATTCATGAATATCCACCCAGTTTTCCTGAGTGTTTGCCATGATACTTCTATTTATAGTTGACTTTTAATCCTCTTTGCGTAACTCTTTCAGGTTCCACAATAAATCCCGGTGGTCAAACAAGATCTCGTCACCGGCTTTCAACTCGTCGGCGTAAACGGTGAGTTCCTGTTCTCCCCGCTTAATTCGGAGTTGGGCGTCCCGGCATATCCGGTAAGGATTACCGCCCATCCGGACATCCACATATGTTTCCCCGGTCTGCAATTCCACATCCGGAGCGGTCACCGTAATTTCTTCCTTCCAGTTCAATCCGCATCGCTCCGGGACAAGGAACCTCGAAAAGATCAGGTCATACCGTATCGGGTCTATGGAAGTAATACCGAGCAGGTACGATACCAATGAGCCTCCAGCCGATCCACGTCCGATACCGGTTACGATACCTCTCCGGTGGGCTTCCCGCACCATGTCCCATTGTACCAGGAAATAATCCACGTTATCCGTCGATTCGATGATATAAATCTCTTCTTCCAACCGCTCCCGGTAACGTTCCCGTTCCGATGCTGCCACTTTTGCCTCCAGCCCCTCTCCCAGCAATTTACGGAACATGTTGCGCCGGTCACCGTATTTTTCCGCCTCTTCCGGCCTCATCATATATTCCGGCATGAACATTTGTCCCGTTTCAAACCGGGCGTCTGCAAGTTCTGCGATCTCTACCGTTCCCCGGCACATACCTTCAAAGAGGCGGTCGAAATCCCATTTTTCACTGAATAATGGGCGGAGCCTTGCATAATGTTCATCCGTATCTTTTAGATACTGGTCACTGCTTTGCTCATGTGCTGCTCCCGTGGCGATCTTATTCAACACAAGTTTGCTCCCTGCATCGTCCGCATCCGGATAGAAGCTGTCTGTAATAAGTATAGGGGGCACCCCAAAAAAGGAGTTGACGATATCCCCGAAATTCTCAAAATAACACCGCAAATTCTCCAGAATCTCCCGGTCGATACGATCTGCTTTATATTCACTGGCATCGACCTGATAGTAAACACGGTCAAACACATGCTTTAATCGTTCTACATTCCGGCGGTGCCGCACCATCCACAGGGCAGAACGCTTTCCAAATACCAATGCATTCCCCTTGGCGTAAAACAACAGGCGTTCATAGGGCAAAAAGTTATTTTCGGTATCCACCATGATTTCTTTTTGGATGCGAAGCAGGTTCTCCAGTCCGGTTTGGGTCAGGCTGTATAATTTCATCTCCACCCGTTCCTCATCCAGTTCCATATTGAAAGTGTATCCGAAAATATGTTTCATCCCTCTCTTTTGACACTCTTCCTGCAGCCCCAGCGTCCCGGCCATCGTATGCTTGTCACAGATGCCCAGAGCCGGATGTCCCAGCCATTCCGCTTTCCGGCACAACTGTTCCGGTGTCCCCACACTGTTCAGCAACTCAAAGGAGGTATGCGCTCCCAGATGTACGAAGGGAATATCATGTTCGCACTTGGTCCGTTTCCCTATATATTTCAGTATGTTCAGTTTGAATTCTTCCCGCAAATCATAATAATACCAGTTTCTGCCGAAAGGGAAAGCGATGTAAAAGATACCTTCTTCTTTCAGCACTTCCGGGTTTTCCATCAGGTTGAATTGCAGGTGCCCTTCTTCGCCCCGGAAGATGGAAATCACGCCCGATAAGTCCGCCAGAAACAATTTCCCGAATTCCGGCAAGAAAACGACCTCGTTATCCACCGGTTCAAATACGATCTTCTGCCTTTTCAGCCAATCCAATAATTCATTCATATCTCCTGTACTTTTTTGAGTTTATATTCAATGGGAGTAAGCAGACGGTAAGCAAACACCTCGTAGATTTCTTGTTCTGTCAGGTCTTCCCAGTCTTTCCTGGCATCCGGGATATCGGTTACCAATACCTCAAAATAGGGATGCAACCGGGCGACTGTTATCTTGATCGCCTCGACGGCATCCCCGTCATATCCCACCACAACGCATCTCACTCCTTTACGCTGTAACTTATAAATCTGCACATCCGAAATTTTCTTTCCGAAAGTGGCGACGGCGGCGATACGGTGATTGTCGTACCATTCCAGTTTACGGGTAAGCGAGATGACATCGAATATGCCTTCCGTTAACACCACTGTGTCGGTCTCGTCTTCAATGACCGCATCGTAATTGTAAATCAACTTAGAGAAATCATTCTCAATAGAGTTCCGGTACCGGAGTATTTTGTAATCACCGGTATGTTTGGCACGGCGGTTATAGGTGTCTATCTCGCTTTTGGACCAGATGTGACGGCCAACGTAACCTGCAATTTCCCCCTCATCGATGATTGGAAAAATCACGTAGTCTTCATACCGGGGATTCAGGCGTCCCGTGCAACCTACAGGGAAATATTCGTAGTCATCAAAACAGAATCCGCGCCCTTGCAGGTAGGCATGGCGAAAAGTGCGTTTGTAAAACTCGGGAAGTTCTACGGCACACAATTCATCATCGATTTCTTCCGGCTCATCCGGTTTCAGTAGTAACAGGTTTTCCAGCGGAGCCTCGATATCGGCAGTCGGTTCGACCATCAAGTCCATTCGCCCGATGGCCTCCAGCAACTGCTCAAGGGTCCGGGTAGAAAAGCCGCAACTGAAGCAATGCGACATAAATGTTTTCTTGCGGGGAGTTTCACGTCCCACATAAACCCCGTATTTGCCTCCGGTCTTACCGCATGACGGGCAACGGGGAGCGATCAGGTTGCGACCGCTGCCGTCACGTTTGGCGCCCAGCTCCCTGCAAATCTCGTTAATAAGAAATTCCTGTTCCGACTTACTCAGTTCCATCTCATTCCCGGTTTAAGTTTAATGTTCGCTGCATATCATAGAATATTTCGTTATCATAGTCGGTGGCTATTTTGATGGTATCGCCCTTTTTAAAAAATCGGCTCTTGGCGATGTGCAGCCTCATCACATTCTCTTTACGTTCAGCCGATGACTGGTTCAGTGAAATCAAATGGGTACATGGGCGGGCAAGTCCCTTGGCTTCCGAGCAGTTGAACTCCGTCAATACGTTCCGTTCATCGTTCAGCCACTCGCGGTCCTCGATGGTACTCTGATAAGTGACCACCATCCATACGCCCTCGTCGGCAGCCAGGTCTTTCAGGTCATTGGCTACCGTGATTCGCTTTGCCCTTTCATGGTCGGCTCCCCATGTACGGCGATTGGCATCGGTCAACAGGTCCATGCTGTCGATGATAACGATATCCGGATTATGCCCCTTCAGTTTCCGGTATTCCGCAATGCTGTTCTTGATGTCCAAAGTGGAAACCTGGGCATTGAACCGGGGATAGCTCCGCACCGTGATACTGCCGGCATATGAAGCCACTTGTTTCTCCAAATGACGCATCTCCACATCCGAAATCTTCCCCCGCTCAAAGAAATAGGCGTTCTTGGAGATCAGCCCGCCTGAATAGGCATTCAGGGCCTCTTCTTCACTGCCCTCCAACTGGAAGTGCAGCACGTGCAGCCCGTCATCGATATTGGCGCGTACACCGATCCATTTGGCGATATGCGATTTTCCGACACCGGTACTGGCCAGAAAGCAGCTTAGCTGGCCACGAAGGCTGCGTCCGCTGTTCAGGGCATCCAGATAGGGAATATAGAAACGGGTAACGCGCGATTGCAGGGACTGTTCTTCCTCTTCCTCCCGCGTACGGTTTTTCTGGAAGCGTTCCTTGAAAGTCGCCGCCACGTCAATGAAGGATGAACTTTTTAGCGTGAACCCGGCCAGCCATTCCGCGTACTCACGCAAGGTATTCTCTGCCTTTGCCTGTTGGTTCTGGTTATACAGCTTCCCCACCTCGGCATAAACCGACTGCAACCGTACCCCCTTAATATAACCTTCCAGCATGTCGGTCATCACTTCACTGCTTTGACCGTCATCATATTCTCGAATGGTGTCGATCAGTTCCAATGCGTCGTAGTCCTCCCGGAAAGTTTGCGACAGAATGGCATAGGACGGTGGGGATTTATAAGTACGGTAATGGGTCGCTATCATTTCCTGGATACGCTGGAAGGAGCGGTCAGGCAAGTATTCCTTGTGCATATGCTGCGCCACCACGCCGCAAAGCGCATCATTACGCAATACCGTTCCATACAATTCATACAGGAACTCTTCGTTCAAAGGCTGTGTAGTACTGCCGCTCATCGTCCGCCCCCCTTTCGTTGCCAAGCTTCAAGCCGGATACGGTACAGTTCCGGGAAACATTTTTCCGTACGCTTACGACAAGCCTCACTCCGTTTACATTTTCTGCAAACGGGTGAAAAAGGTGTCCATAATAATGTGGATAGCCCGCAAATGGCAAAACCTGCATCTGTTGACAGCAGGCGTGATTTGGTATGGTCCTCATACTCAGGATAGACAAAGCGGGAAAAGGGATGTGTGCTTCGGTCGGCAATGCAAGCCAGCAGGGCTTGACGGGATATCCCGTTGTCTTTTAGCCAGCGATCTTCGTAATATCGGCGTCCGGCATGGCTTTGCAAAAAACGGGAAATAGCCTTTTTACCGAAAGAGTGCGCCACTTTCCACCTCCGGCGATACTCCGGTCCGTAACCGCTCAGGGCATAACCCTGGCAGACGCAGAAATCCACCAGCCGCTCACGGCTTACTTCCCCGTACTGATGTTCCAAAGCTATACGGCAATCCGAAACGGCACGATCCGATTGACCGCCGCCCAGAAAACGGAAATCCGCCCAGCCTGTTTCACGCATCAACAAGGTGAACACTCTCCGGCAATACTCATTCCATTCTCGGGTCCCCATCTCGTGTCAGTAGTTTACGCATTTGTGATTTGGCCAGGAATAAACGGCTTTTGATCGTTTCTATATTCCGGTTCTTCAAGCTTCCGTTCCGATAAGCAATCTCCATGATCTCGCCCAGCTTGTAGCCGGCCTGCTGCAACAGCAAGGCTTCGCGGTAAGCTGGTTTCAACTGGTCCAAAGCGACCAATATGGCATCATTGTAAAACTCATGGTAATTGTCCATGCCCATACAGTTTTCTCCGGCTTCTTCCTCATCCGACAGTACTCCGACAACATCCTGAATATCCACGTTGTCATTGGCCGGAAGACGGTTTTGATTACGACTGTTCAAATCCGCCAGCAACCGTTTGGTAACGGCATAAATCCAGGTCTTTAACGGACGCCGGGGATCATAACTGTCGATATAACGAAAGAAATTGACCAATGCCTCGTTATAATTGTCCTCGATATCCTCCCTGTTCCAGGTAAACTGGATGCACATCCTGTAAACCAGATTTTTATGGGGTAATATATATTTTTTTAAAAGTTCTGTTCTGCGTTTTACCGATCCGGCATCCAAGGTCCCGTCGGTAGGTATAGATTCCTTTTCCACTCTTCATGACTGACTTAATAAACCACCTAATCTTCGTCTTAATCTGTCAGCTTAAAGCATCAATTAATAATCTTAACCATTCAATTCATAGGACCCGGGCGAGCGGATGTCACCTGCCGGCCCATCCCGGGTATGCCTTTTATAACCTGTATTTCCGGCAATAGTAAAAATACAGGTGACACGCATCCGCTGCATTGTCATCCGGAGGACTGTAATGGTACTGTAACTCGCAGGCACGAATCATGGCCGCTTTATCGGCACGCCCGTTCCCGGTTGCCCATTTCTTCAGCGTAGCTACATTTATAAACTCCGGCTCCGGCAAATCCAGCTCGTCACAAACTTCGAACAGGATTCCCCGGAATTCGGACAGTTTGCGCATATCCGTAAAGTGATTGTTCACATTGATGTCCTCGGCAACGATCTGGCGGATGCCATGCTCCCGGATAAAGCGCATCAGCGTATCCCGAAAGTCTTTATGTTGCTTGTTGTCATTGCGTTTCTTCGATTCCGTGAAGTTCCAGGTCCCGCTTTCATGAACACTGTAATAACCGCAATGCGTAGCGATATCCAATGCCAACACCTCTTCGCGTCTCACCACAGCCTTGTCATTCGATTTTCGATTCTCCATTTTCTTTCGTTATAAGTAGTTTATGCGGATAACCTTCGGCTACATTCCCATGGGATACCACCAGTGCCGTAATCCCCAGCTTGTTCAAAGCGGAGAACATGGAGGAAAGCCCTTCCTCGTCCACGGCTTCCAATATCTCATCCAACACAAGTAAATCAAGCCCTTTGTCACCGGCACAATTTCCATTGACCAGTTTCTGCATGGCAAGAATGGTGGCTAGGTTGGCACGGGCCGCTTCTCCGGCAGAAAATTTCCCGAAACTTCCGCAATCTGCTCCGTCCCGTAATAGCGAGATGGAGATCTTCTCACGCACTTTCCCGGTTTTTAACACGGTATAACCGGCAAAACGGATGCGGATATCGCTGTCGATATTCTCCAGGAATTCATTGGTGACTTGTGCCAGCGCTTCTATCTTGCTGTTGGCCAGATAGGTCTTGAATTGAGTAAAGCGTTGTTCCTGCTCCTGATAAATCCGGAGACGTTTTTCAGCTTCTGTTTTTACCTCCAGCACTTCATTGGCTTTTTTCCGGTAAGTTTTCAGTGACTTTTTCAGTCCTGCCGATACTTCTTCGGCTGTTGTGGTCTGCAACTCACGGATGGTATCTTCCAATGTCTTGATGGCATTCTCCGCTGTCTTGATCTGTTCTTCCAGTGATGCCGTCTGACGTTCCTGCTTCTGGTAAGCCTCATCCAGCAACCCGAATACCTCGTCGAACAACCGGCGGCGCATTCCGTCGGTTTCTTCCTGCAGCGAAGCGATCAGGCCGATGGTATGCTCACGCTTCCGGTTTGCCTCCTCCTGATTGCGCCGCGTAGCGCTCAAATCGCTTTCAGCCCGGGACAGACGCTCGGACCATTCCCTAAGCTGGCTATTGAGGCTGCGTTTATTACGGTGTACATTTTCTTCCAAAGCCTCTATTTCACCGAGTAAACGGTCCTGGCTGTTAATCTCGGTAGATAAACATTCCATTTCGTTTTCAGAAGATACAAGCAATTTTCTGCCGCCTTCCACATCAAACCCTTTTTCCGCAACCAGAAACTCATGACCGCAGGCCGGACAGGTGATGCTTCCGGCAAGCTTGTTCTTCAAACTATCGATGGCCTTTGCCACCTGCTGCCTTTGTTGCCTTACTTCCCGCAGACGGGTGTTCGCCTTGGCCAGTTCTTCTTCCATTTGTTGTAGCTTGCGGTCATAAACCGCTTGTCTGTCCTGGCATTCCGTTGCAAAAATCCCGTATTCCCGGTTCAACTTGTTGTATTCTTCCTGCTCACGGCAGATTGCTTTTTCCGCTGCCGCAAATTCATGGTCACACGCCTGCAGTAATTTTTCAGCTTCATCCAATTGCTTTTTCTTTTCCTTCAGCACCTTATCCCAATCCGTAAGTTGACCGGATAACAAAGGGGTGACTTCCCCGGTGATATAGGCCAGGCACTCTTCCAGGGCATTTTCGCCGTTTTCCAATTGCTGCATGGCCGCATCCGCTATACCCAACTTCTCGTAAACCGATTTTCCGGCTTCTATTTCTTCCCGGCATTCACAGATAGTAGTGCGCCGTATGGCAATACGGCTCTCCAAATCACTGATTTGTTCCTCTTTGCGTTTGGCCTGTTCCGTACTGTTCTTTTCTTCCGCCTCAATCTGTTCCTGCAGCATATGGATGCGGCCATCGATCCCGGCAAGCTCAAGTTCCTTTTCCCGCACTTCCTCTCCGATAGGGCTGTAGTCAGCAACCAGTTTTTCAATGGCCTGGTCCACCAGGTTGGCATGCGAAAAACGGTTGATGATTTCTTTCTTTTCTTTGTCCGAAGATGAGAGAAAGTCCGAATACTTGTATTTTGATAACAGGAAATTGTTGTACAACTCTTCACGAGTGATCCCCAGCTTTTCCAAAATGTATCTGTTATAGGCATCTACCGAGGGCTGTACAGCCTCATCCGTTTCTATAGCCTGGCCACCCCGCTCGATATGGCAGGTCACAATGGATGCTCCCTTACGGGATAACTGCCGCTTGACGGTAAACACTTCATCCGAAGCGTCATTGTCAAAGATCAGGCACACCCAACTCTCATCCGCGTCATCACGGATAATCTCCTCATTCTTGACCTTGCGCATGGGACTGCCGGTAAGGCCGACCGCTATGGCCTCCAGTAAAGCGGATTTGCCGCTTCCGTTTGAACGTTGGCTCTCATTATCGTGGTTGTTACCGAATACCAAGGTCGTTACACCCTGGCTCAGATAATAATCCAACTCACGAAAAGCACACAGGTTCTGGGCAATGATTCGTCTTAATCTCCACATGGCATTTCTATTTTTGAAAGGTAAGTCAATCCAAACTCCACATCTTCCACCTCTTTTTCATGGCAGAAGTCCTTATAGCTGTCCTGTATTTTGCTGCTGTCGAACTTTTCAAATAGCCCGCTCGATGCAGCCCCGGCAACAACGGTTTCCTCCGAGACAACTTCCACCTTGTTGGCACCGGCCTCCAAAAGTTCATCTTTGCGGATAGCGGAAACCTGGGCGGCTGTTCCATGAATACGCACCTTGGTACGGTAGCGTCCGTCTGCACGGCTCTCATCCAGACGGTCCTTCAAATGGGTATTCACCTGATCGGCTCCGACATCGATTACCTGGTATCGCAGGTTCACATTGTTCTTCACAAACTCGGTAGAACCGTCCATATAAAGCAATGTATATCCTTTCTCTTCATCCTCACCGAAGTTGGCCTGCCGGGAAGAACCGATATACTCAATATTCGGCTTTACATGGGTACGGTTATGATAATGACCGACAAACACCACGTCGAAATCCTTAAAGATTTTAGCCGGAAGTTCATTTTCATTAGGCTGACCCAAAGCACCGTTGATGCCTTCATGGATATACAGATAATTGAGTTTGCCGTCAACGGTCGCTGTCGGATGCCATTCGGCCAGACGCTCGGTAAATGTGCCGTCTTCCGGAAAGTAAGCCCCTACGTGAAGGGCAAAATCCCAGTCTTGCCGGGTAATGGTGTAAAAAGTATCGGCCATCGTCACATTGCCGTGCTGGTCGAACACATGGCAGTAACCGCGTATATTTTCCTGATTCACTTTATCGTGGTTGCCGTTAGCCAGTATCACATGGATTCCGGCACGTTCCGCCTCCAATAAGGAATCATGTACCGCCAGCAATACATCCAGCGTTTGCGAAGAACGGCTTTGAAACATGTCTCCGCCGAATGCGATATCCTTCACGCCGTATGTAGCGCATACTTCCAGGGCTTCATACCAATTGGCCAGGTACTCCGGAATATTATCTTTAGATACATGTATGTCGTTCAGGAGCAACATACACGCCTGCTTATTCTTGTTCATTTGAATGAATTGGATAAAAGAAAGAGGCGCACTTTGCAGCACACCTCCTTCAGGTGGGACAATAAATAATGGGATTCCTTATCGTCTGCGACGCTGGCGTTCAGGCCGGGGAGTTGGGTCCGGAGCCGGTTCTTCCTCCTCCGCTTCTCCTGCCTCATCGGTTTCCTCCGATGTGGGGGAATCCGTGGAAGCCGGTGTATCGTCGCTTGCGCTTTCGTCACCGTTACCTCTCTTGTCCGGGGCATTTTCCAACGCCTCTTCAATCATATCCAGCAAGTCCTTGTTCGGGGTCGAACGGGTGACACGGACAGGCAGACCTTCCTGCTCGATATAGGTGCGGATCATCGCACGCAGCTCCTGGCCTTCCTCGGTCTTGTCACCCAGGTTTTGTGCCTCCAACTCGTCATAACGGTCAAACAGGTCGTCCAACGACAAACCGCCGGTAGTACCGGAAGCATTATCCTTGTTATCTTTGCTGCGCCGGTCAAACGAAAATTCCGAGGTATCTTCCTTCGGCAGTTCTTCGTTCAGGCTGGTAATCGCCTCTTTCATTTCTTCCCCTGCCATCAGTTGCATACCGTACAATTCATCGCATTGTTTCAGAAATTCGACGGTAGCCCCCAGGTGGTAGCGGGTGTAACGGTAAATGATTTCGGGAATACGGGCGGCTCCCATGAGGGCAAGCAATTCTTCTTTGCTGAGTGAATCGACGTCTGCCTCGTTGTCGATGCTGAAAAGATATTCGGTCTTATTGCCGTTTTTCTTCTTCTCGATCTCGACCGGATAGGCATTGTGGACAGACGAAATGGGACAAGGATAGCCCGGATTCTTCTGGAGTTTTTTCTGCCACAGCTTGAACTTGCGGTCGTCCAGTTCCTTAAATTGGGCGTGGGATAGAGTCAGTAACTGTACACCTTTGGCACGCTCGTTGAAGTCAAACACATACATCGCGTGTCCGTAGCCGAAACGCAAACCGCCACCGAATGAACCGCCACCTATTTTCTCTGCCAGTTTTTCATCGCCCATCTCCTGAGCTTGCACCACTGCCAGTTTACGATAAGCGTCAATAATATCCAGACTGTAGCCGGCATCGGTCGCACGGGGCACAGTCACATACATCTTCGATGGCTTGTTGCCTTTTGCGGGTTTCTCCAGTTCGAGTAACAACTGGTGTACGGGGTACTCATAGCCGGGACGGGTAACTGTTCCGTCCGGATTGGGAGCGAGAGGTAAAATACGCAAACGGTAGGTACCGAATTTGTCCATCCGGAAAAATTCCGTCCGGGCAAATGCCTTGTTTTCTTCAATGGCCCTTTGTTGGGCGTCAGCGTAAGACTCCTGATTGTTAAGGAACAAATCCTCAACCGACATGTTCTCCATGCCTCTGTTCTCTAAATTTTCTTCTTGCATATCGCATAACGATAAAAAATAAACAATGCCGAAGAAATCTGAAAACCAAGTGGACGGGTTCGGATACACCATCCACGTCAATTGACAATCTAAAACCGGTCAACTAACAATCTTGCGCTTGATTACGCCATTTCAATTAATATAAAGGAGGAATATTCCCTGCACCCAGACGGATGCTCAATTGACAATCTGCAAACACCTTTTATTGCAAAGGGATAGCGCAAAAATAGGAATTTGACCTGCCACAAAAAAATTTTTGCTTGAATGTTTTTGAATGTTTATTGTACATCACTGTTTTACAGCCACTTATAACACAAAACAACTGACTTATTAATAATATTATAGTTTTTATCCATTCAATGGGGTAATAAGAAATCGATTATTAGCTGAAAAGACGCAGAGTTTTATAGACCGAAAAACGAAATTTCCAGTTTGGTAAAACGAAATGGTAAAGTCTAAACTAATCAAGGTCTAATTTTGGTAGCATCAAAGATTTATATAATTCTAATAATGAACATATTATGACTACATCAAAAAAAAAGGTGAGTTTACAGAGTGTCTCTCCAAACTGTAACTCCTAATGTCTCTCCAAACTTAAAACATGGAATCCAATGTTGTTCAAACGCTATTCAAACACACTTAAATATATATGGTTATTAATATAGATAACCATTTCGTTTTACGTATGAACTAAATAAAAGGATGCATATTCATTTGTATATCTGTTATTTACTATACTTTAGAGCTAGTTATAACTTAACCGTTTCATTTTTCCATTTCTACCCGCAAGGTAAAAAAAAAGGATTGTTCCATTAATGCTACCTCCAGACTGTCTTGATCAGGTTGTTTATATTAAAAATGGAGAAATGTATTCTAAAAAAGGAGACCAAGAAATCATTAATACTATCAATTACTGAATTTAAATTATGACCGACTTAAAGAGATTAGAAAAATATGATATCTTACTATTTAACATCAATGCTGGAGCAAGCTGTGAAATACCAAGTCAGCCATCATGAGAAAAGGTCTTTTTGTCCAGCTATTTGAAGTAGACCGCCCGTCAGAATTGCCAGAGAAAATAAAGTAATATGCATACAATAATTTTTATTGGGATTTGGCACTTAAACACCAATGGTTTTATGGATATTATTTATTGCATGGTTAATGATAATCCAAACAAATTGCATTTCCACAATACTTACATATACTATTGTGCTTCAAGCAGAGCAGCATATTTCTTATAGTCACCGGGAGTAATGTTTTCATCAATCTTGAACTTTAAGAACTGCCCGTACCTTTGTTTATAGCGTTGCCAAAAAAGAGAAAGCGTCTTATATTGTAAAGCTGTCTCTTGTGAATCTGCATTTTTATAGTCTTTTAGGATCGTGAGATAATCGTCGAATAGTTGCTCTTTACCTTCAGGGAAGAGCTGATCAAATGCTATGGTTGGCCGGATAGTCATTTGAACTTCATCTTTCTTGTTCAGCTCTTGAATATGAGTAAGCAGATAAGGTGCATAGAACAGAGGGCATTTATTCATCGAATTACGTACACTATCTAAAGCTTTTTCCGACAGAATAGAATTAACCCCTTCAAGATGGTCTATACACCCAGTCATCAACGTATAAATGTGAGAGGGCAGAATGGGCTCGATGTCACTTTGTTCTATGCTCCTTGAATCAGTGATGCAGTTTATTGCTTTATTAAGATTTTGCAGGTTAATTTCCGATATTTCTTGAAATGTAAAAATTGATGTGGCACTTATTTCCTGATCATGTACTATATTATAAATCAGCCAGTTTAGGAATTTGACAAAATAAATAGGAAGTACCCTATTTATAAGTATGTCATGAAGAAATTTTTTGTATTGTGCTTCGTTTTCAAAGCCAAGATTCTTTATTTTATCGATTGCAGTATCTGCAGATTGCCTCTTACCAAAAATAATCAACAATGCGTTCAAATAATTAAAATTCAAATCATAAACATAAGTATATATCAGTAGCACTTGAATGTACCGTTGAAGCTTTGTTACGGAAGTCAATTTATAATATGTCATCGTCAACAAGTAATCTGTTATGTCTTGTTGATTTTCCACTGTCCCCCATTGTTTAAATAGTTTAACAACTTGTTCAAGAGAAACTTGCTCATCCATCAATGGAGCCAGATCAGAGTGGTAAAGACTACCTATCATGTATCCTTTAAAGTAGGTGTCGAAAGCACGAATGTAAGATATATGCTTAAAGTAATCGCTGTAATATGGAACAGAGTTAGTGGATTTTACTGGGAAAAGTTTTTCGAGTATTTTGTAACATTTCACAGTATCAGCAGTGATACTGCTTTTTAGTTGGTATGCCTTGCCATAACCTGTCATAATATTATTTTCTATGTATTCTTGTGATAACAACTTCCTATATTCTATCGGTTCGGCATATTTGATAAGTGACAATAAAAAGAATTCCTTTAATATCACATTTTGCTTTATGGGTATATACTCCATAATGAACATGTTGTAGAAGCGCTTGATATCACGTATTGTTGGCAGAAGCCTTTCGCATTCGTCTTTAGCTTCTATCAGTATGTTTGCAATTTCATACTGTTCAGGTTCTATCAGATGTTCTTTGGCTGCTTTTACCAATAGTTTTTCCAAAATATTTAATTTTTGACTATAACTGCGTTCCGGCAACATACGTTCTAGGTTGAAAAACTTATCTGTAAAATCACGTTTGTGATCATTTGCCAAATAGTGTTCCAAAACTTGATTTACATATTCTTTATCGTAGGCAGAGACAAAGAAAGTATTAGGAAATGAAGCATTCTTATCAATCAGCTTCAATATTTCAATAATTTCTTCTCCTGTCAACCTATCAAGATCGTCCACAAGAACCACTAACTTTCTGCCACTTGACCTAATGATGTCACTTATTCTATCCCGACTTTTCTCAACACTATCCAACCCTATGTGGCTAACCCATGCCGATATAGGATTCTTCTCATCAATGAGTTGCAAGGTTTTCATGTAATCATTGACATATGAAGTAAAGGATGAATGGTATTCTTTCATCTTATCCCGCAAGATGTTAAGAAAGTCTTCCTGAATGCTCTGGGCATTTACTGAACTGCGTGGATTAAACTCAATCAGAATATAATGTTCGTTCCCTTTTAGTTGTTGTTTTAACAAATTGAGTAATGAAGACTTACCAGTCCCCCATGGTGCAACAACACCGATACTAAACGCCTGTTCCGTTTTTTTTTCTTCAATGATTTTCTCTATATCCTTTGCGACTACTGTATATCCTAATATGTCGTCCTTAGATTGAAATATAGGGGCATCTGTCTGAATATTATGCTTGTCTTCAACAGACTTGATGTTTTTTCTCACCTTTTGCTCCCCAATGAAGCGTAACCATCCTCCAAGCCCTACACCCATCAAAAGAATGAGGTAATAGGGGAATACTGTAAATGCCTTGGTATAGCAAAATGTGGAATCTATGCTATAGTACAAAAACATGAAGCATCCTGCTGCATATATCAGCACATGTTTTGTGGCATATTTCGCTGGACCTTTATTCTTTGCATAGCAAAATAAGATTATACTTACAAGCACTATTATACTATCAATCCACAGATTTCTTTCGAAGGATAACCATGAGACAAAGTATTTCGAAAGAAAAGTTGTTATTTGCTCATTGAAGCCTATAAAAGCCAAAAGACATAGAAAGAATACGAGATAATCAGAATTGTTAATATGTTGCCATATAGATTTGCACTTTTGGTACAAAACGATGTTTTTTCTATTTTTTAAACACATAATATTAGATACTACGATTATAATCAAGGAATATGATGCAGCATCAAAACAGATACTGTATGTGAAACCATACAAAGTTACTCATTTTTCGGCGAAAACAAACTAAAACAATTTAACTTTACGAGAATTCAACTACTTTCTTATTAAATATATGGATAAATTGCAAGATTAAACGGCTCCCCTCGTGTATCTTGGGTCCAATAATATGAAATTAAAAGTAGACAAAAGGTTTCAGTTCATTTCCTTGTTGATCTATCGGATAAAGAGCTCCTTCCTTTTCTAACTGAGCAGACATTTCCCGAATCATCTCCCTGCATTTATCCGGATGCTCAGAAGAAAGCTCTTTTCTTTCTTCCGGGTCATCCTTCAGATTATAAAGCAATGCTTTCGGTTGCTTCGGAGTCTCGGGAAGATAATAATAAATCAGTTTCCAGTCGCCCATGCGATAGGTAGTGAAGTAGCTGCCGCGATGAGCATGAGGGAAATGCATCAGGAAAGATTCGGGACGTTTCTTGTCCACTTTACCGCTCATTTGCTTTTTCAGATCAAATCCGTCTGTCACGTATCCCTGAGGCATCTCGCATCCTGCCACAGACAGGATCGTCGGATAGATATCCATGATTGTCCCCAACTGCGTCTGCATACCTCCTATCTTAATAGGCAAACGCTTCTGCACTTCACTATGCTTCTCAGGTTTTGCCCAAGCCGCAATGAAAGGAACACGCATGCCACCTTCAAACTCCGTACCTTTCTTCCCTCTCAAAGGAGCAGAAGAGCCATAACCGCGTTCATCTCCTAAAGGAGCGTCGCCGCCATTATCCCCCAAAAAGAGAATCAAGGTATTTTCGGCAACTCCCAGTTTTTCAAGTTGGTCCATAATATTTCCCAAAGATTTATCCATACCTTCTATCAGGGTAGCGAAAGCTCTCGCGTGTTCGTCCTTATCCGGATCGGTGTATCGTGACAGAAAACGCTTGTCGGCCTGAAAAGGTGAATGAACAGCATAATGAGCCATATTCAGATAGAAAGGTCGCTTTTCTTCTACAGCTTTGGTGATCTCCCGGTTCGCTTCTATCGTCAGCGCCTCAGTCAGGAAAGTGTCGGTACCATGATATTTCTCCAGGTCGGGAACTGCTCTAGCCTTTTGTCCCTTGATATGGCCGTATCCCCATTCGCCATAATAACTGCCGGGATGTCCGATGCCGGAACCTGCGATATTTACATCAAACCCGATATTCAGTGGATTCTCTCCTTCGCTGCCCATACACCCGAAATGCGCTTTGCCTACATGAATCGTCTTATATCCGGCTTGTTGCAGAACTTTCGGCATAGTGGGCATGTCTTTTTTGAGACCTTTCCAGTTCCATTGGGGCGGTCCGAAAGGATTCCGGTTGTTAGTTTCGGCATTAATCCAGTTGGTGACACCGTGCCGGGTGGCATTCTGTCCGGTCATGATGGAAGCCCGGGAAGGGGAACTCACGCTTTGCGCATAGAAAGTAGAAAAACAGATACCCTGCCCTGCGAGCCGTTCCATACTCGGAGTATGGTACCAGTCGTTCAAGGGATGACGTACCGGCTGACCGCCTTCATCCGACAGGAAAGGGACAGAAGTATCCATAAGTCCCATATCATCTACAAGGAAAACAATAATATTCGGACGTTCCTGAGCCACTCCGCAAATGGAGTAAGCTAAGCCGCCCAGCACACAAATGTCTTTCAAAACTCGATCTGTTTTCATCAGTTTCAGCATAATTTATATAAGGTTAATGTTCTACTTTGAAGCTTGTTTTCAAACTTGTCGAAATAAAAAGAAATTCCCGGATCAGCCTTTGTATGACCTCATCTAAAGTACCCCGACATTAGAACAAAGATGTATCAGACTGATTTCAAGGAATATGGAGAGCAATATACAACAAATGCGCTATACCAGCAAACCCTAAAAAGAAAATTTGACTTTCTCTACGATAATTAATTGCATTGTCTTGTTTTGTATTAGCAGTGTATGTGGAGAAGTTCCAATGCACTTTTTACTGAAATTGGAAAAATGGGGTAAAGTCTCAAAGCTGTATTTATAGCATATTTCAGAAATGCTGCTGTCGGAATTGTGTAAATCGTCCAGACTGCCTTCTTTGCGCTGTGCTTGTATCCATTCATTTACCGGCTAGTGAAAAACTGTGATGAAGATACGCGCGAAAGGTGTTGATCGTATAGGCCAAAATACGAAACGGTAAAGTCTAAGCTAAACAAGATATAATTTTAGTAGAATCAAAGAGTTATATTATAGATCGGAGCTAGTTATAACTTTACCGTTTCGTTTTCTTTCTAAATTTCAGAAAAAAAATCAGTTGAAAATATTCATAAGTTTTTTTTCATAATGAATATGAATAAGAGGCTTCCATTCCTATGAAATTTAAACGATTGCATGAAGTGAAAATGTTATTCCATTTCAAAACGGACAAATCGCTAATCTTATTTAATTTATAATTTTATTAAGATTTTTGTCACCCATTCTGCATAGTTATGATACATAGTATAAAACATATCACTATTATGCAAAATAATAAAATAGAAACATTAATTCGGAAATACCTGTTTCACCAGCTTAATGAACAGGAATTTCAGGAATTAAAACAATGGCTTGAAGAAGATGCTTCACATAGAAAAATATTCGTGAAGCTACTCTCACTTCGTCACGTAAACAACCAGCTTGACTTATTACATCAGTTTGATAGGGAAGCCTCATGGGAAGCAATTCAAAAACGGTGCAATCGTACCCGTTCCGTTCGCCATCGGATTGCAGCTTATTCATCTGCCGCTGCCATAGCTGCATTATTAGGTATTGGTTCTATCTTATATTTCAATAGTCGGAATATGCCCCCGATTGTAACTGAAATAGAGCGGGCACAACAAACAGCCATAACGAAAAACACAGAACCCAAAGCAACATGGATTTTGGCAAACCGTTCAATCGTTCCTCTTTACCGGAACCAACAAGAAATTAATGGCAGCCAAATCAACAATGGAGAAATCATCTTTCCACAAGAAAGTAGACATCCCGCCAGCATGGAACCGGATGCCGAATTATTGCAGAATAAAATCATCGTACCCAAAGGGTCTGAATATTCCATCGTATTGGCCGACGGTACGAAAGTAAAACTGAATGCCGGTTCACACCTTGACTTTCCTGTCCGGTTCGCAGAAGTACGTGAGGTGACATTACAGGGGGAGGCTTTCTTTGATGTTACCCATGATCCCCAACGCCCCTTTATCATAAAGGCCAATAACCATGCAATATCCGTATTGGGTACGGCTTTTAATGTCACGGCTTATCCTGGGGAGGATGTATGGGTCACATTGGTCAGCGGCAGGATAAAAGTGACATCCCCTACCGGAGAGTACATTCTGAGTCCCAACGAGCAATATTCATCCTGTCCGGCTTCAGTCAGAAAGGTAGAACCCGAACTGTACACCTCATGGACCACCGGGGCAATGGAATTTGACGCAATGCCGTTTCCAATGCTGATCGCCCGTCTGTCCCGATGCTATAATGTGGATATACAAATTGCATCCGAAGAATTGAAGGACATGAAGTTTACCGGAGTGATCTTCCGGGATAAACCTCTGGACTTTGCACTCGATATGATCCATCGCGTGTCGGATGTGAAATTTGAAAAAAGCGGAGAAACCATTTTTGTAAAAAAACAATAATCAACCCCTGTACTCCAGGAATTTTTAATTTAATGAGTAGAGTCCTATGAAAAAAAATGAGATGTGGCGACGCTTGGCGTCCAGACCTCCAAGGGTCAGGTTCTTAACGATGCTCCTATGCATGTGTTGTGTGTTCAATTCTGCCATTGCCGGTATCATGGCGGACAAGAATGTCACAATTAAAAGTGAAAACATCAGTGTCAAAGATGCACTGAATGCTGTCAAGAAACAGACAGGAATGAATATCATGTATGAGGATGCAACGCTGAACAACGTACCGTTGAAACTGACACTGGAAAAAGTGTCTTTAGAACAGGCTTTATCCGTCATTTGCAGCCAGGCAGGCATGCGTTATGAACTGGTAGAGAACAATTATGTGTTAATCCTGCCGATTGACCGAAATTCAAAGCGCAAAACCATTACCGGTATCGTCAGGGATGAATTGGGCGAACCGGTAGTCGGCGCTTCTGTTGTGGTCAAAGGTACAACTTTCGGAACCATCGCCGATATGGACGGACAGTTCATGCTTTCTTTCCCGGAAAATGCAGGCAACAAACTGATGTTCAGTTTTATCGGCATGAACACGGTGGAAGAAAATATGGGAAATAAACGCGTCTTCAATGTGAAACTGAAAAGCTCCACTACAAATCTGGATGAAGTTGTGGTAATCGGCTATGGTACGGCAAAACCCAGGGATTTAACCGGCGCAATGGCACGCGTAAGCAAGGAAGACATTAAAAGTGCCCCGATGACGACCAATATCCAGGGCATGCTACAAGGTAAGGCTGCGGGTGTCAATGTTATGATTGCAAGTGCATCCCCGACAGCTCCAATATCGGTAGTGATCCGTGGTGTATCTTCCTTGTCGGGAAACGGGCAACCGTTATGGATTATCGATGGCGTACCCCAGTATTCGAATGATGTTTCCGGAGATGTATCAAACACGCTCTACAATTTGAACCTGAATGATGTGGAAAGTCTTGATGTATTAAAGGATGCATCGGCTACAGCCATATATGGTTCACGTGCAGCCAATGGTGTGGTGATCGTCACTACAAAAACGGGGGCTGTTGGAAGTAAACCGACAATTGAACTGACAACCCGTTACGGGTTCCAGTCTATCAGTTCTAATGACTTCCGGACAATGAATGTAGACCAATACATTATGTATTCCAAACAAATCAATATCGACGAGGCATTCCGTAATGGCAAACTGACCTACTTCAACAAACGCTATATTGATGAGAATAAATTCAATACGTTGAATACCAGCCAATGGACGAAAGAAGACTTGGCCGGAATGTTTAAGGAGAATGCGTATTACAATGGGCATGATGATTATTGGGATATGATGACCCAAAATGCCGTCGTGCAGGAATATAATTTATCTGTGCGTGGCGGTAGCCAACAAAGTTCATACTATGCCTCTTTAAATTATAAGGATCAGGATGGTATTGTAAAGGGCAGTAATTCCAGACTATTGAGCGCCCGCTTTAATTTTGAGACGAAAGTGCGTGAAGCTTTAAAATTCGGGCTTAACATGGACGCTTCTTCCCGTGAGGCTACAGATAAAGACAATATGATCTCTAAAATTATCGGAATCCGTCCGGATTATCCTGCTTACAACGAAGATGGCAGCATTAATACGATTGATTCCTATACCAAAAATCCATTGCTGGAATTAAAGGACAAGAATGACAGCCAGTCACGCAATCTGAACGCATCATTGTTCCTGGAATACAACATCTTGCCTTATTTGAAATTCAGAACGACAGGCAATATCGCCTACACTAATTATAAACTGGACCAATTCACCAGAAAATATTATGATAACGGCACGAACTCGGCCACCCAAGAAAACCGGCAGGATTATATCATGGTATGGGAAAACCTGCTGACTTTTTACAAGACGATGGGAAAACACGATGTCCAGGCCATAGCAGGATATTCAATGGAAAAGAACTGGTTCGATTCGATGGAAGCCAACGGTTCCAATTTCCCGGACGATGATATCCTGACAGACTTGGGCAGCGCGGCCACACGAGGCGACATAGAAAGTGAAAAAGAAACCAATGCGCTCATTTCCGCATTTGCACGCGTCCAGTACAAAATCAACAACCGTTATCTGTTGACAGCCACTTATCGCGCCGACGGCTCTTCCAAATTTGGTAAGGACAACCGTTGGGGTTATTTCCCTTCCATCGCAGCCGGATGGATTGCGTCTGAAGAAAGTTTTATGGACTTTATGAAACCTGCCCTTTCTTACTTGAAATTAAGAGCTTCTTATGGTCTGACCGGCTCACAGAATCTGGATAACTACGACTTTGCCAGCCGTTTTTCTTCCAGCAGCTACAATGGACAGCCGGGATCATCACCGTCCTCGCTGGGAAACAGCCTGCTGCAATGGGAATCACAGGCTCAAACAGACCTGGGTATTGACTTCGGATTCCTGAATGACCGTATCCGGGGCGGACTTGGATGGTACCGCAAATATGTGGACAATTTGATCTATGATAAACCGGTCCCCACATCATCTGCATTTGATAACATCAGCCAAAACGTCGGGGCAATCAGTAATACGGGTATTGAGTTTGATATTCGTGGAGAGTTAATCAAAACACGTGACCTGACCTGGGAGATTAACTTCAATATCGCCCACAATAAAGGAAAGCTGGAAAAATTGAATGGAGTGACCAAAAGCATTGGAGGCACTGCCAATGAGTATTTCAAACTTGAAGAAGGGGGTGAATTAGGACGCTTTTACGGATATGTGGATGCCGGTCGCCTATTCTTGAATGAAGAAGAACTGTGGGCGACAAAACCGATTGATCCGGCAACCGGAAAAGTAACTTATTACCGGGCAACAACTCCCGAAGGAGCCGGTGATATTTATGTGATGGACTTAAACGGTGACGGGAAGATAACGGCAGATGGTGACCGCCGGTATTTGGGGAGTTCAAATCCTGATTTCTTCGGCGGCTTCGGAACCACTTTTTACTGGAAAGGCTTGATGGCAAATTTAACTTTCACATATTCGGTTGGCGGGAAACGCCTGTGGCAGCAGGAAATAAGCACATGCGGCGGCCTGAATGTATTTAACGCTCCTACCTTTGTCCTGGATAGTTGGTCCATGAAAGGGGAAGAGGCTACTTATCCATTCGCCAGTCACTATGGCTGGGGAAACAACGGCGTATTCACAGACCGTTGGTTGCACAATGCTTCATACTTACGCCTGAGTGCCATCAACCTGTCCTACCGTTTACCGGAAAAATGGTTTAAGAGATTTCTGGTTAAAGGCATAGAAGCCACTTTCCAGGCAACCAATTTGTTTACAGTTACCCCGTATCCCGGTATGGACCCGCAAGGGAACTTCGCAGTAAGTCGTACGCAAGGTGTGGCGTTAAGCGGATTTGGAACAGACTATAGTACTTATCCGGCTGCCAGAAGTTTTAATTTCGGTCTTAAATTTATATTCAACTAATAGGAAAAATATGAAAAAGATATATTTTATCATGGCTTTGACAGCCGGTATCTTCCTCAGCTCATGCGAGGATTTCCTGAACCAGACTCCCGAACATAAATTGGTACAGGAAAATGCCGTTATAGATTATAATTCGGCAAAGAATATTGTTAACGGCATGTACTCCAAGTATGCCTCGGGCAGTAACATCGGAGGATATATTTATGGCGACTTGCATTCGCAGGCAGGGATTTACGAAACGGGTGGCAAATCTGCGGAAGCTTTTTATAATATGACTTATAGCCAGAGTACCGATGCTTCAACTACATATACGTATAATATATGGAATGACCTGTATGTCTGCATCAATGCTGCCAATGCCGCCATTAAGGGCGTGGGCGACCTGGATGTATCTAAATTCCCTTCTGAGAACGTAAAGAATGACCTGATAGCCGAAGCCCGTTGTTTCAGAGGTTTCATGAACCTGCAATTAATGTGGCTGTTCAGTCGTTGGTTTGACAATGCGGACTCGCCCTATGGTATCCTTTATCGTGACCAATTATCGGATTTGAACAATTTGATGATAGACAGGAGTTCTGTAGGTGATAGCTACCAATATATTATTGATGACTTAGAATTTGCGGAGCAATACCTGCATGATTATACTTCTGCCAAATATATGTCCAGGCAATTTGCGCAGGTTATGCATGCCAAACTGTTGTTGGTACGGGGATGGGATGGCGATTATGCCAAAGCGCTGGAACTGGTCAATAATGTAATTTCCACTGCACCGTCAATATTTAAAATGGAACCGGATATCACCAAATTGTATGAGGATGCCTGGGATTCCAACGAAGTGCTTTTTGCCCGTTATCTGGGCCAGGGGGATTTAAGCTGGGATCTTTACCTATATGAGTATACATACTCAAAAGGTTTGTATGATAGTAAATTCAAAGATATCCCCAACGAATGGATTGAGAATGATGAACGCCATGATTACACATTCGGAGAAGCCGGAGGCGGTGAGAACTGGCAGGCTGAAATCATTAACGAGAACGTGTTGACTAAATTATACCATAGGGGAGCTGCCAATGGTCCCAATGATAAATATTGCACCTACGTATTCCGCTATGCAGAACTCTATCTGATGAAAGCCGAGTTATTGGCCCGTACCAATCCATCAGACATTCAAGGAGCATTGAAACCTTTAAATGATATGCGGGCACAATATACCACTCCGGTTATGGCTCCTGTCACAGGAATCACAACTCATGAGCAACTAATGGATGCCATCTTCAAAGAATATGTAATTACTCTTTTGATGGAGAACGAGACACCTTGGTTTGCCTCTATCCGTTTCCAAAAAGATGGAAAAACCTGGTTGGAAGTATTAAAACCGGATGTTAATATCAGTACTAATAAATATTGTTGGCCGATTCCTGATGCAGAAATTATAGCACATACCAACAAAATCGAACAAAACCCGGGACTTGAATAATTTAAAAAGGAACAAATATGAAAAAAATAACACTTAGCGCAATAGCACTTTTAGCATTGTTCACCGCTTGCAGCGATGATTTGGAAGTGAAAGTACCCTATCCGACAAACATAACTTTTAATGAGTTGAAATTAGATAAGAATTTCACCCATAATGTACCCGATGGAGGTTTCTCCTCACAAGGTCTGAACTTTAATACAGTCAAGACAACTGACGGACAGTTGGAAGCCGGATTCTGCTACAGCAACCGCTCTCAACGTTCATTCGTGTGGAACAATGATGTCGTTTCTATGGATACTGTCCGTTACAGCGTTTGGACTACACGTCCGAACACTACAGGGACTTATGTAGTGTGTCATGTAAAAGGGGATGATGCCTTCTTTACCTTAGACGAACCTTCCGTTATTGAATACGTGCTTGTGTCCAATACAACCTGGGGATATCTGGCCATGACTTACGGTGATACTTATGGTACAGAAGAAGAACCCCAAGCCAACCCTAATATTCCAAGTGCTCCCAAAGGAATCTGGCATTCCTACGTACCGGGAGGCGTTAAGAAATTCGATAGCGGCGACTATTTCAAACTCACAGCCAAAGGATTCAACAACGGACAAGCAACAGGAAGTGTAACTTTCGACTTGGCATGTATGAATACAAATACTGAACATCCTGACTGGAAGTATGTAGTCAGCGACTGGACACGTATGGATCTTGCCGCTTTAGGGACAGTAGACAAAGTGATATTCTACCTTGAATCTACTGATATAAACGCCGATGGTAGTATGCGTACCCCTGCCTGGTTCTGTTTGGATGGTATTCAGCTAAAAAACAATTAGTTAGAGATTATTTTTAAGCGTCGGCTAAAATAGATGAGTCTGCTCCTGCAATTCACAAGGGGAGCAGACCATTATTTAAAAGATGTCTGTCAAAAAAGAATATTTTACTTGTAAACCAAATAAGATAAAATCTTATGATAAATAAACAAAGTCAGAGATAATGATTTTTAATAATTATAGTTACTTTTGATAAATCAAATTCTAATACTCAAATAAAATGGATTCAATATTCCCTCCCCCTCGTTGGTACAGTATAATGTGATTACCGTATCGACGTCCACTTGAAGGTGGTGGTAGCTGCAGATTAACAGGGTAGATTTATAGGAAGCCTTGTGAATTTACAACCTTCACGGGTTCATTGACAGGATTAAAAGAATAGCTATTGAATACATTGTTGATCGTCGGATTCGTAGTTTAACAAAAGCTCTTCTTTTTTCTGTTTAAACCCAACATTAATTTAAAGAATTGTTCAACATTTCTCCGACAAGTAGGGGAAGTTAAAAAAATTACACATGAAAAATATACATTTACTCTTTATTTATGTATGTACTATATTAGTATGCACATCTTGCAATAAAAATGATGAGATTATAAACGGGCAACCCGGAGAAAAATATTCTCGCTCCCAAGAAATACGGAATATTGTAGGAGATATGGAAAACCTGTCTCTGTATATATCACCTCAACTGGAAAATATTCCGTTGACAAAAGAAGATACGGAAAGAATTAAAAGATTAGCATCCAAGGCAGAGGAGAGTGCGTCAGTAAATATAAGCCGGGATGTCCAAGCACCTTTGACTCGACAGGTAACTTATAAAGATGGTATAGGATACCATGAAGAGTTGATACATATTGACAACCTGGAAATGATTGTTGCTTTAGAGTGGGACGCTGTTTTTGGTCCAGGCTATGACTCCAGTCCTGAAAGCATAAATTTTGCCGATATTCATATGGATTTAAAGAATGCACCTAGCGGATATTGGTTTAAAATTGCATTAAAAGGATGGAATTATGATTATCAAAACCTGAACTACAGAGGAGAAGGGGAACTATGCAAATACATAGATAATGAAGAACACCTGGAACTAATAGGTTTTACGTTTTCCATTCAACCCCGTTCTAATGGATATAACAAGGATTTTAGATATACATTAGATAAACTTTAAATAAGATTTCGATAAACTTTAACCAATACTGACATGAATAAATTCAAATCAATGATGGTGCTCAGCTTAATGCTGAGTACCTCTTTTGCAGAAGCACTAGCTTCTAATGTGACTTTCAAGGTAACCAACCCGGAAGATGGCATCAAGGCCGTATTGTCTTTCACCGAAAATGGCGATAAAAAAGAAGTAGCCATAGATGCAACCGGAAACGGAACAATTGAAGTGAAGGATTTTACTCCCCAATATGTCCTCTTACAATATGGAAGGGCACGCAGAACAGTCTATTTGGACCCTACACAAAACCTGACCATCTCTTTTGACGGCGGGGAAATGTGGAAAGCTATCAATTTTGAAGGAGAAACTGCTGCGGTTAACTCTTACCTGAACACAGGCAAACTAAAGAACCTGACTTTTCAAGATACAAAGCTGAAAGAAGATGCTTTTATGAATAGAGCAGACAGTTTGTTCGCTGCCAATAATGAAATATTAAAGGCTGCAAATCTTCCTGCTGCATTCACAGATAAGGAAAAGACACGCTTGAAATACTTTACATACGGATTCTTCCCGATGCATCCCATGTATTACGTGTATCAAACCCAAGATTCTACACATGTAGCATCAGACGCTTTCTATAACAAGTTGCAATCACTCATTACCATAGACAGCAATTTGTTGACATTACCGGAATACAAAGAATTCCTGCCCAATGCCATTGCCAGCATGAGCAATCAAGGAGTGACAGAAAAGCCAGAAAATACCACGGAACAATTCGTTAACTATATCGACAAAAATATCAAAGACGCAAAAGTAACTGAATATTTGGTGAACTTGTTTGTATATGGCAATATCAGTAGCCGTGGCTTGGACGGAACAGACGCTTTGATAGTCATGTTTAACAAGCATGTTAAAGATGTTGCAATGGTAGATAAATTCAATGCTCTTTGCGGTAAATGGGAAAAACTGAAAGCCGGTACGCCCTCCCCTGCATTCTCTTGCCCGGATATTAATGGTAAAACTGTTTCTTTGGCTGACTTAAAAGGTAAGTTTGTTTATATCGATGTATGGGCAACCTGGTGTGGTCCTTGTCGTGGCGAGCTTCCCCATCTGAAAACATTGGAAGAAAAATATGCGGATAAAGATATCTACTTTGTCAGTCTGTCATGCGACAAGAATAAAAAAGCATGGGAAGACATGGTGAGAAAAGATGAAATGAAAGGGATACAATTACATTTAGGTGTGGAAAGTCCGTTTATGGATGCCTACCTTATTAACGGTATCCCCCGTTTCATCCTGCTAGACCGTAACGGTAATATCATTTCTGCGAACATGACCCGTCCTTCAGACCCCAAAACAGCAGAAAAGTTCAATGACTTATTGAAACTCTAACAAAATTTCTTTTTTATAAAACTCAACATTAATTTAGCTGGTGGGCTTTCTTCGTGAGAAGGGGGCCCATTTTTAATTGAATTTACGTTTTCACTTATAATCCGGCAACAAAAATTCTTTGTTTACTTTAAATCGTTTCTTGTTTTTCCTGATGAAAACAGCCATTTTCTTCCGGCGAATGGACTCATAATAAGCCAGCCGTTCCGGAGTTAACCGTTTCCCGCGTTTACAATACACCCCGTCACGCGCATACTCTTCCAGATAACGCCTGAATTTCGGCTTATGGTACGAAGCGTCTTTCGATGCGCGGCATACGGAATCCACCAATTGCCACTCCGGTTCAAACAGCGGTGCCGGTGGCGACAACCGCCGTAGCAGGTAATACACCACCGGCATTTCATACCTGAGCATGAACCCCAGACGGGTCTCTTCAAAAGGAAAGCGTTTAAGCGTCCCCTTTGGCCTTCCGTCTTCCTTTCTTCGGGGTTTCCGGTTCTGCGGCGGCTTCGACAGCCGGATATTCCGGTACTTCTTCGCTCTGGACATCTGACACCTCCTCTTTTACTGTTTCCTGTTCAGGTAATGCCTCCGCTATACGGCGGCGGCTTTCCACATCGTTCTGAATATTAATCCTTCGTTTCATACAAAATAACTGAAGTTAAGTTCTACATCTACATTATACATTCCACTCTCGTAAATTAATATATTGCGTGCGCCACCGAATATCTTAAATGATGAACCGCGGTTGTATTTATGGTCATCATTCCAGTCGGCGGCACAACAACGCACGCTATATTTGGGAGGAGAAACCGTATTGGGTATGACAGCGACCGTACCACCCATATTTGAGCCGTCACGTCTTGCCGTATTGATCACTCCCTGGATGCAGACCATGTTGCCGATCTGGCGCACAAACAAACGCCTCGCATCCGTACCCGAACCGCTATTGCCCATTTGCAACCACCCGGTATCTTTCAGCACCGGCTGATAATCCGAAGCAAAGGCCGCCCCCAATGCCTGACATGCCTGCCGTTTGGCTTCCGCACTCCCTAAAGACAAATCCGACAGTTTACCGTCACGCCTTACATAATCCTTCACCACCTCATCCTTCGACAGCACATTCAGTTTGTCCCGTAATGCCTGCTGTGCCTGGGCTGTGGTCTTGCCGTTTTTTACAAGATAAGTGATATAATCCTGAAATAAACTCTCTACAACCGCAAATCGTCCGTCCGCAGAAGTTTTGGTATATATCCCCAGATTAGTGGCGATCGTATTCTTTTGGTCCGTGCTATATCCGTCCAATAACAGGTTTGCCTTCTTCTTCAGTTCTTTTAGTACATCCGAGGTCTTCACGTATCCTTCCACTTGTGCATGTGATTTGCCGTCTGCATCCGTGTAAGTAAAATTACCGGTCGTTATGCCATTCAGTTTATCACGCATGGCGGCTGTAAAAGTAATCCCGCCATAGGCAGCGTCCGTTCCAAGTTTTCCGGCAAGCATCTGGTCTATTTCTTCTACAGAATAGACACTCAGGTTCTGACGGGCTTTCCCTTTGTCCGCCACATCCGAAAGGTTGGATGCCTTGGCCAGCTTTAAATCTCCGGTCCCTTTCTTCTCGGCACCGATATTCTCCCGGACAGCCGCTTGCTTTTGCGCTTTCAGGGTCGCCGCTTCTTCAGTTGTCAATCCGTTGATCTCATCTGCCGATAAGGTTACCAGTTCCAACAACTTCCCGGAGATTTTCAGAAACACGTTTCCTGCATCTCCTTTGGAATACACATCCAGATTCTGGCGGGCTGCACTTTTATCCATCACATCACGCAGGTTCATGTCGGCGGACAATTTTCCCTTCAAGGCTTCAGACACTTCTGATGCTTTAACAAAACCATTTCCTCCGGAAGTAAGACTGCCAGAACTGATATCATCCAACTTTTTTTTATAGTTAGACGTAAAGTCCTCAGTGGATAACTGTTTTCCTTTTACAGCATCAACTTTTTTAGCAAGTGTATCCGTAAATGTTTTTTGAGTAACATAAATATCTCCAATGGCAATTCCGCTAATTTTCAATGTCCCGGCAATATTAACGCTTCCCTGGGGTAACAGCACGATATCTCCCAAATGATTCTTGACCGTGAAATTGAAATTCTGGGAACTGTCAAATCCCGTATAGGCGATAGCGTCCCCGTTACTGTCACGCCAGTTCAGAAGCTCCGTCAGCTTGGCGTCTCCTTTGGCATAAGCTGTATTTATGAGTTCAATACCTTGTCCGGCATTCTTGACCGAAAAGAGCCCATTCGTGCGGATCACGCTGCTCTTACCGATCACCTCAAACAGAGGAACCGTTTCTTGCTTGCCGCTGTAAACAGCCAGGTTCCGGTATTTGGTATTGCCGCCCTGATAACCGTAATAGTTGATTTTTACCGTACCTTCATCAGTGGCATCTATCCGGTTGAAAAAATGGTTGTCTTGTAATACAAGCGAACCGACATTAGCCCTGTTACCGGTGTAGGTACTGGTGATTACCCCTTCACCGGTCATACGGGCCATCTCTTGGTCTGCCTTCATAAACTGGATGGAACCATCCGTACAAAAGATGATTTCGTTCACCAGTAATCCGTTCAGGTAAACGCCCGTTGAACTGTTCCCATCTGTGCGGACAACCTGCTTTAATATGTAACCCTTATCTCCGGCGACAGACAGGGCGGTTTTGGAACTGATTTCTTTTTGTCCTGTAAAAGGGCCGGTTACGACCAGTTCTTTCTTTATCGTCTGTTTGGCAAACGGGGTATCCAGTAATACGGCATAACGACCGAAAAACTGGTCCGCCAAACGGGGAGCGTAGCTTTCTGTCAATTGGATAAATGAAGGTAATTTGCCTGTCACGCCGTCATTTACATCCGGAACGCTTGCACCGCTACTGCAGAGGTAGCATGTCCGGCCACGTTTGTTGATATCATTGGCATAAGTCACCGTTTCATGACGGTTCACCTCATAAATGTAATAAGGCATGGAGGCGTTCTGACAACCCTCAAAGTAACGTATTTTGCCGCCAAGCCAGACATACCCGGAAGTAATTTCCGCACCGTTCATTTCGCAGCCTGAAATGATAAAGTTCGAACATCCGTCAAACAAGGCACTGAGACTCAAAGCCAGTTCCTGTAGATTAAGCACATCATCCGAATAGGTATAACGGCCTCCCGTTTCTGCTACATATTCTTTCATCGTTTCGTCATATTGTTAGGTTCTATTTCTTGCTGGTCGATCTTGATTAAATAAGTTTTTCCGGCTATCCGGTAGATATTAATCACATACGAAAGCATATAAACGAATTCTTGGGTATTGATGCGGATAGGTGGAACACAAACCATAAAACTCACCTTGTTAATCAGCTTTTCTTCGGCATACAGATAAAAAGGACGGGGCTTTTCCTCATCCTTTATGGCTGTTATCTCCTCACCATTATACCAGATAGTAAAGGGACGGCTGTTCGCAGCCCCCTCATGATACAGGTCTATGCCGACACTTTCACTATCCTTGATAAAGATCCGGTCCCGGTCATCTTCCAGGTATTTCCCGAATTTGTAATTCAGGAACCATTCGAAATAACCTACTTGTGAAGTCATCCGCGCCTCGATATGCTTCTCCTTTGCAAAAGCTTTAAACTGCTCATTCAGCGTCCGCAACGGCCATACAAGACTTTGCAGGAAAAGGATATACCGCCGTCCCGACAAATAATGTGGCACAAGGCGGTTGATCAGTTTGTCCGTTGGTAAATCGTATCTCATTTGCTGTCCACTATTAAACGTATGGATTCCCGGAAAGTAGGCAGTTCACTTTCCTCACCTTTGCCCGTTGACTCTTTGATGTAACCGGATGACGTATAAGCCATGCGCCCGATACGCTCAACCGGCTGAAGCACGCCGTCCCGGTCATAACAGGCAAGGAAAATCCCTTGCCGGGGAATAGCGTCCGTGTCAATATAAACATCCGTCACATGAGCTGCCTGACGGATGGCGGCAATCACTTTCGATACGTAAATGGCAGCATCGAAATCGATATTCATTACATATTCTTTCAGTTCCGTTTCAATAGCGTCATACATTTCGGCTTCGGTTACAGCTCCGTCGTAATAGACCGTGACACGCGGAATCAGTACATCCCCCTCTGAAGAAATGACTTCTACACGAGTTCCGGCAAATTTGATTTTACCGATATAGGCGTTAACCGGAATAAGGTCCTCGGCTGAGATAGCCGATAGGTTCCCCCTCGTTCCGGTCGCTACTTTCAGGATCAGTTTGCTGTCAATGTTCGTATCATTGGTGCTTTCGATGTAAGAAACCTGGGTAATGATCCGTTTGCTTTCGTCTACCGAAGCATAGCCGAATGCCAGACCGTCCTCACGGATTACCAGTTCATCGCCCTTTTGGTATTGAAGCAGGGCATTGGCATAGTAAGTAGGCGTTCCGTTAATGCGGTTGTTAATGGCCGTAGATATGTCCACGGCAAATACATCCAGCAGCGTCTCAAATCCGTGTATCACAGTGGCTACCACCCAGGTCATGCCATTGAGTATGCTCAGCTTGGAATCACTGGCAAATTCTTTTAGCTCCAGACGTTTATTCCGTTCTGCAACCGCCTCGTTGTAGATAGTGCGTATGGTCCTGCTCATGCTTCAGTCGTATATATTTGATCGTTGATAATGAATTTCCATGAACCGCCTTCGTTCCATGCCGGCTCATGGGTGATAACCCAGATGGCTTCCATTCCGGTGGTTATCCGGTAACGTCCGTTTTCATCCCGTTCCGGTTCCCCGTAAGTTCCATTGGGACATACCGGAAAGTACATGACACAATTGCGTCTCTGACCGTATAGCGCAACCAGTTTCATCAGGTACTCATCCAAAACCGGAGCTTTTATTGAGGCACCGGTCAAGTCCAGCCGCATCAATTTCAGACAAGAAAGGAGAGGCAAAAGATCGGAAGTCTTTACCCCCCGCAGGTCCACTTCATAGACATCTGTGGCCATCTGAAAAAAGTCCAGTGCCATAGGGCTTTTTCTGATGACCAGTTCTTCAACAGGGAGTGGACGAAACAGATAAACAGCCGAAGCCTGCATATCGCTCCAGTCAAGCCGTACAAACGAGGCATCCGAATACCATCGGATTTCCCGCCGGTCCCGTATCCGGTTGTCAAATATATGAGTGTAAAGATGCAATTCACGCTTTAATTCAACGGTTTCAACCGGACTGTTATCCCCCCAGTCAATCTCGATCTTGCCATTGCCCGAAGCTGCAAAACTGACTGAAGTAAGGGTATTCTGCAAACGGAATAAAGATAAATGAGGAAAGCTGAAATACTTAGGATAGACAGACTGCTCACCATTGGCCGGGACGATCCCGTGCTGCCGGTTATAAGCCACAATGTCCTCATTTATAATAAAATCATCCGTATAGACCAGTTCGTCACCCGTCCGTAAATCATCCGCAAGGGATAAATCCGTATTATTCATCAGCAAGTCTGTAATTCCCTCGACAGAACCGTACAGGTCAAGGGCCACATCATATATGTTTTGTCCGTTGGTTACCGTATATTTACCCATTCATATCCTCCTTTTCTTCCACTTCCAGCAACAGTTCGCCGGTACTTGAATCCATATAGGCATTTTTTATCACCATGTTATCGGCTGTAAATTCTGATTGCAGCTTGGCTGCAAGCCCGTTATTTTCCAAACTCGAATGTAGATAGTCGATCAATCCCACTCCGGTTGTCGGATGCTGGTACAAATTACCGGCAGCGGCTTTCAGTAAAAAGACTTCGTTTTGTTTCATCGACAGGCCGATGCTGAAATCGGTTTCCGCACCGCTGTACAAAGCAAAATAACCGTCACGCAAAAGCAGGTTGAAATTACAATCCGCATTATATGTCATCACTTCAGATAACCGTACATCCGATTTCGTTCCGTCCCCCGCTTCACGGCACACGGGAAACCAAATACCGTTATTGGATTCATTCACCACATATTCACTATTTCCCGAACCGGTTTCCTGCCTTAACCGCACAATCAGCTTCTTAAAAACGGCGGAGTAAGGGATATGTATATGTACCCCTTTCTCATCCCGGTAACTACGGATGAACCCGGCAGGAACGCCGATTTCTCCATAACAGCAATTGTCACTGTCAGGCCCTTCGGCATCGTCGAGCATCCTGAAACTATAAATAGTCTTACCGGTCAGATTATCCGTCGTTTCAACCTCCCCATATTTCGCATCCATTAGAATGTCTTGTCTGGCCATAACTTTACAGGTAAAAAAATCCCCGGTCAGTTCGAGTGACCGGGGATGCACTCTTTGTCTAAAGAGTAGCTGCTGGCAGACAGAATGGTTTAAGTCTCTTGTAGTGCATTATAAATCTTTTCAACCACGCCCCACATATCGTCAGGAAGTTCTTCGTCTGAGATTTTTTCGCAGGCGTCCTGTAAATACTTCATCTCGTCTTCTGAAAAATCGATATGCAAAGGCGTTTCTTTTTCCACATCCCACTCGATGCGTTTATTCTCTTCATTTTCATGCAAGTTGATTTCTTTACGCTCTTCGTCTGAAATAGCAACCTTGCGCAAAATCTCCTTCTTGTGATTAAACTGCTTGAAATTCCCGCGTTGTGGCAGGAAGGTAGGCAAATAAAGCCTGTCTTTAATGCTTAGTTCCATACATTTCTTTTTTATTCTTCCGTTAAAATACTCTCACGGATAGCCTTCAGGAAAATGTCGAAGTCCGTGAAATAGGGAGCCAGATTGCGGTCATTAGGCATATTGCATGACACGTTTTCCTGCTCCAGATAAATAGTTCCGATAATCGGCTGATTACCGGATGAATCCGCTTCCCGTTCCTGGACGGTGGCCTGCACACGGGTTAACCGCCCGTTAACGGCTGAATACTCCAGGATATACAAGCCATTGGCAGTCTTTTCTTCCGCCACTTTCGTCACTGTTACATTTGTTACATTCATAATGATTCGTATTAACTTCTACAGTTAAAGTATAGGGGAGAATTTCCAATGGGGTTTAGTCAAAGATGAATTAACTCCAGTCTCCCATACTCACTACCCAGAATGTGAACCCGCCGTCATTGGCCGAAGCGTCATCGGCAGTCCACACGTCAAAGGAGGAACTATATTTTGCCTTCAGGCAGGCAAAAGTGTTAACGCCATTGGTGGTAATACCTGTAAGATGGACCGTATAATCGTTGGTACTCGAAAAGGAATAAGGCATATAGACACGGTATTGTCCCGTACCGATTCGTGAACAGCTACATCTATTGCCGTCATAACATTTCTGCTTGACCATTGAACCATTTGAGACATATCCCTGACACATCACCTGGGCAAACATCCCGTACCGTTTCGTTGTCATCAAATCCCGGCGGTTCACAACAATCCAGCCGAAGAAAGTCGCATTGTCACCATATCCCAACAATTCGATCAGTTCTCGGGAAAAACTGATACTTGTTTTCGAAAGGCCGTCTTCAAAAAAATATTTCCCGCTGGGTGCGGATATGGACATATACCCGACGGTGGTATTGGAACCCCACTTATAATTAACCAATGTTATCCGGCGGCCACTATTGTCCAAAGTCCAGGGAAGGGCTATATCCTCATCCCAACTGCCGCGAACCGCCACAATATTATCGTAATTCACAAGATTTTCCTGTTGAGAGGTATTCCCCCCGATCCAAATGGACGAGTCATTGAGCACAAACTTATTCCGCACGCTGCCATTGATGCGTACATTGCTGAAAACTGCGTTCTTTGCCTGCACATTTCCGGAGGCGTCCCAGGTTATATTACCGTTAGCCAGTTTACCCGAACCGTCATTATTCAGACGCCACCTATTCCCGTTAATGATAGAGCCATCCGAAGACAAGGCAACGCTATTTTTATATATTTGGGATGAATTTATATTCCAACCGCCGATACTTCCCCTTACAAATGTACAAGTCAGACCGTTGATATACGATGTATTGATGATATTGGCCCTGATACTGGCAGCATCCAATTTACTGGAATTAATGCTTCCGGCAGCGATTCGGTCTGCACTAATCGTCCCGGCAGTAATCTGTCCCGCATTTAAGCTCGCCGTATAAATCCCGTTTGAATCGATAGTAGTCGTGTACTTTTCACTGGAAGTCAAATCAAAAACCGTTGCATACGCTACATACCAGACTAAAGGCGCACTGCTGCTTCCTTGGGCACCGTCTATATAATAGTAGTGGGTGCTCGAAAAATTGGAGGTTCCGCAAACCACTTTATACACGTACTCCTTCCAATCGCCTGTTCCTGTATTGGAGGTCAGCCAACGGCTGCTGCCTCCGGAACCGATGCTGTTTGACGCCCACTGGATATTCCGTCCGACAGGTATCTTGGCTATGATACGGGCAATAAGTACCTTCCGGTAGCTGCATCCCGTACCAAAATAAAAACCGCCGTTGGCCGGGGAAGCTGTACCGTTGGTTTGAATTTTTAATACATATTTGCTGTCATTCGGAGCATTATTGTCCTTTATACGAGTAATGACGACCATTCCGTTGCCACTGTTATTATAAGTTCCGGTCGAATTGTTGCCATTGTAGAAAGTTGGGTCACGGTAAAGCATACGACCAAATGCCATAGCTGAAGCTAATTCCTCAGCAGTTGTTATCCCAGTCCTCCATTGAAGGGAAACCGATGAAGCGAAAGTTACCACGCCCGAGGCATCCCAGGAAATATTACCGTTTGCTATCCGTCCGCTCCCGTCACTGTTTAGCCGCCATTTCGCCCCATTATAGATGCTTCCGTCAGAGCCTAAATAGATATTGTTCTTATAAATCTGGTTATTGTTGAATTGCCAGCCTGCGATCCGGTTCTGGCTTCCTATCTGGGCTACAATCACACCATCAGGATTGGTCGCATAAAGGCCGAAATCAGTGTTACTATTATAATATAACTGTACCCTGTGACCACTGGTAGCTGTAGATGAAGCTCCAAATACGGATATCCGCTTATTCGCTTTATCCAGTACGATTTGCCCGCTCGACAGCATAGTCTTGTCTATCGTCCATCCTCCGATGGTTCCCCTCACGAATGTACAGGTAAGGCCGTTGATATACGATGTGTTAATGATATTGGCCTTAATACTGGCAGCATCCAGCTTACTTGATTGGATGCTGCCGGCAGCTATCCGGTCGGCTGAGATTGTTCCGGCAGTAATCTGGTTGGCGGTCAATGTACCCGTATAAATTCCGGTACTGCCGATATAAGTCAGCGGGTGATTGGTAAGGGTCGTATCAGCCGATTGTGCCAAAGCGATAAAACGGTGCCTCCGGATTTCATTCTCTACACTTGCCGTCAAGGTTCGCGGTGCGGGTGCATAAGCCTTGGTTTCCCCCGACTGGAATATCAAATCTGAATGATAGGCGATTTGGGGGGCGGCGGGAATGGGCGCCGGGCTATATAGGCTACTTTCTATCGGCTGGTCAGAATAAAGATGATATACAGCTCCAGTTGTACCGCCACCCCGTAAAAACAGGGCAAACATGCATGAATTACCACAGTGCGTTGCTCCTGCAAACATTCGTGCATACATTTCCGACAATTCATAAATGTCCCATGAATAAGAAATACCGCCCCAACCCCCGAAGTTGGCTTTTAACAACAAGATCAGACCGCCCATGTGGGTCGTACTGTTGCTTTCCCAATCCGAAGGAGCTTGTTCACTGTAGCTCCGACGGACCAGGATGTCTCTCTTTACAGTTTGATCCCCACCCTTTAAAATAACCGGGTAGTACTGGTTAGATTCTCCGTTAATGATGATTTTTTTATAATACCGGTAACCGAAATTGGTACTCTTGGCAGCCTCGATGTCATTTTTCCAATTCAGGGCAACAGCTTGGGAGAAACTCACCGCTCCGGCTGTATTCCATGAAATATTTCCTCCTGCAATCTGTCCGGAACCATCATTCCGCAAAATCCATTTGGAGCCGTTGCTGATAGTTCCGTCACTTCCTAAATAGACATTGTTTTTATAGATTTGTGTAGTATTGAATACCCAACCGGCAATTTGGTTGGCCGATCCCAAACGGGCCACGCAATTCCCGGAAGCGTCCGTGGCGTAGAAGCCAAAATCGGTATCGCTGCCGTAATAGAGCTGCACCCGTTTTCCACTCGTAACACCCGAATTGGCGCCATAGACAACAATACGTTTGTTCCCGTTATCCAAAGCGATATGCGTGTTTGTCAATGCATTGGCGCCAATGGTCCAGCCGCCGATCTTACCGCTGGTGAATGTACAGGAAAGCCCGCTGATATAATTTGTGTTGATGATGGAAGACTTGATGCTCGCGGCATCCAATTTGCTCGCATGAATGCTTCCGGAAGCTATCCGGTCAGCCGAGATTGTTCCGGCAGTAATCTGGGAGGCGGTTATACTACCGGTATATATTCCGGCTGCTGTTATCTTTGTCAGCTTAGGGTAACTTGTACCGCCGAGAGCTGTTGTTATCGAGTTAATAGGTGTAGTCCACTGGACAGTGACCGATGCCGCGAATGTTACATTTCCTGCTGTGTCCCAGGCAATATTACCACCGGCAAGCGCTCCGGCACCTGTTGCCTCCAACCGCCATTTGAATCCCCGTAATCCGTTTGCCCCCAATGTCACAAAGCCGGATGCGGAGGTATATCCGCCGGCTGTGTTATTTTTCGTACCTCTATAAATGGAGTCTCCGTCTATTGTCCACCCTCCCACCTTACCCTTGGTGACATTCAAGGTCAATGCCTCGATATTGGCCGCAGTAATCAGGGAGGCTTTCAGGCTGTTAACATCAATACGGGCTGCTGCAATCGTTCCGCTTGTGATTTGTGAAGCATTCAGTTTAACGGCATTTACCGTATTGGCGGATAGAGTTCCGGTGAAAATCCCGGTTTTGTCAATATAAGTTGCCCCGATCCAGTTCAAGCTTACTCCGGAACCGAATTCCACTTTTCCGGATGTTGCATTATACCTGATAAATTGGTCGCCGCGTCCCAATTGGGCATTACCGTCATTATCGATATAAAAAGTTTCATACCCGTTCTTAAAGCCATAAATGCCATCCACCGTCTCTGAGACAACATTTCCGGATGCGTTCTTCACGCTTAGGGCAAATCTACCGATAGCCGTACCGGTTAAGGTTCCATCGGAATTTTTTATCCCGGAGAAAATTTTAGGGGTAATAACCGTCGTACTATTGATCTGTGTCTTATTGGTATTCCAGTCAATTACCCAGTCTAACAGGTTTGCATCCACTCCGGGCCGGCCTGTAGCGCCGCTTTTAACTTTTGCCCACCGGAAAGAAAGGGCATAAGCTGTTCCCCCGATAAGCACCGGTATGATTAAACTGCCATGGTCGGCCAATGTCGTTGTATTGGCTGCAACAGTAAAGGTGACGGTCTTTTTAGTATTATCAACAGCAATAGCGCTAAAGCCTGCCGGCTTGGAGATTGCGCCTATCGTGAAACCTGTAAAATTGATATTCCCCTGAGTGATTTTTATCGTAGAGATAACCGTCACGGCAGAAACGATTGTGCCGTTGGATGAAGCCGCGAAAATATATTCACCGACAGATTGGCTGATGTGGTAGGCATCTGCCAAAGTCGTAATTGTCACTTGTCCCTTGGCAACCAGTTCTTTTCCCATAGATATTTGCTTGTTTCGGAAAGAATAGGTCAAAAAAATAAGCTCTGTTTAGAGATTGGGCATCCTACCACACATTACGTCCCATAATGACAAAATCAAATGCACCCGCGTCAGCCTTACCGCCTGAGCCTATGTTCTGAATGACAAAATAAGAAGTTGTTTTTTCCAATAGCCGGAAAAAACCATAATAGGTTGTACTCGACCATAAGATAGCCATGACCGTATAATCGGTATGACCCAGATTATGATAGGCCCTGTACTTTCCATCGCCAATATGCGAAAAGGAGGAAATACTTACTCCATCTCCCCAAATCTTGCGGTAATAATTATTGTAACCGGTAGAGTATTTACTGCCTATATAAAGGACACCCGGAACACACCAGCGCTCACTTGACCTTTGTCCCAATTGCATGGGACCATAACTCTCTATGGCATACTTTGAACCGGCATTCGCAATAATATATACGCCGCGCGCACCTGTTGCGTAAGTTTGAATACTAATGCCTGTCCGGGAAGAATCCGCACGCATGCTAAGCAAGGATGTACTTGTATTGATATATAATGAAGCATTGCCGATCATCGAACTAAACTCAATGGAAGAGTCCGATGCCGTATTGATTAACTTATTCCCACTGATAGTGAAACCGGCAATTTTTCCGGAGGTAGCGGTTATCTTCCCGTTCATCGTTACATTTCCCGCAGTATCCCATCTGATGTTCTGATTGGCAACGTAACCTGAACCATCCGCATTAAATTTAATTTTTCCGGTTCCGAACATTGCAGAACCATCTGTATTTAAGGCCCAGTAATCTACACTAGTGGAACTGTTACAATTATACATATATCCGTTATTCTGAATACCTATCGAATGACCGGCTGTCACATTTATACTATACAGCTTATGATCGTCAAGAGAGAATCCGCCAACTTTTCCTTTCTTGAAATCACAAGTCAAGCCATTTACCGCTGTGGCAGTCACAACAGAGGCTTGTATGCTATTTACGTTGATCTCATTAGCTGTGATGGTTCCCGTCGCTATTTTTACAGCAGTAATAGTTCGGGAGGCTATTTCGGCAGCAGTGATGGTGCTTCCGGCTATTTCATAGGCTGTGATAGCCGAAGCCTTTATTTCAGCAGCAGTAATCGTACGCGCCGCTATTTCATTGGCGGTTATGGTTGCTGTAGCGATTTTCGATGCAGTAATGGTACGCGATGCGATTTCCGCTGCCGTTATGGTACTGCCGGCTATTTCATAAGCAGTTATGGCTGATGCCTTGATATTACCCGCAGTAATCGTACGTGAAGCAATTTCATTGGATGTTATCGCCGAGCTTACAATACGGTCCGCCGTAATGGTCCTGGCTATTATTTTATTCCCGTTCAGGCTATTCGTACCTATTCTGTCCGCAGAAATTGTACCGGAAGTTATTTGACCGGCGATTAAAGTACCTGTGTAAATGCCTGTGGAATCTATCTTTGTCAGTTTGGGATAGGATGTGCCTCCTAAAGCATTCTCTACCCCACTAGCCGTGTTTTGAGCATCAAAGGATAACTTGTTGGCATCCGAAACCGATTGAGACCAATCGGTAGGTTTATTGCCTCTTTCCAGTTTGAAATAAGCAATCTGGTAAAAGGTGGACTCATTGCCTCCCCGATAAAAAAAAGGACGGAAGCTGTTGGCGTCACCTGTCAGCTTAAATGTGATATAGATACGTTTCCATACATCTGCAGTAACGGACGTATCATATTTCACCACGGTTAGTTTACCCTGATTTTGATTATCAAGGCCACACCAGTAATGCAAAGGGGTATTACCATTTCCACTGATACTTTTGTTGCACCTTACCATTGCCGAATAGGTATACTCAACATTGGTTTCCAGTTTAATCCAGGAATTATGCACCAATCCCGTCCCTACATCGGTTTTTAATGTTGGTTTTCCGTTAAAAGTAATGGAACTGTCTATCGTATATCCGCCGCCATTGGAGGTATAACCTCCGTTCCAACCGGCACTACGCCAGTCTCCTGAATTATTCAGAAAATTACTACCGCCAATCTGTACGGCATCCATAATGTTTATCCAGTTAAGGGACACCGCTGAAGAAAAAGTGACGTTCCCGGCTGCATTCCATGAAATATTGCCGTTCGCAATCTGGCCGCTACCATCATTCCGTAAAATCCATTTAGAGCCGTTGCTGATAGTTCCGTCACTACCCAGATATACATTGTTTTTATAAAATTGTGTGGCATTGAATACCCAGCCTGCAATTTGATTAACCGACCCCAAACGCGCTACATAATTTCCTGAAGCATCCGTAGCGTAAAAACCCAAATCGGTATCGGAGTTATAATAAAGTTGTACCCTTTGCCCGCTTGCCACTCCCGCATTTGCACCATAAACGGCAATCCGTTTATTTGCACTATCTAACACGATATGTGTACCAGTCAAACTTTCGGAATTGATTGTCCATCCTCCGATCTTGCCCTTTTCAAAAGTACACGAAAGACCGTTGATATAATCCGTATTGATAAGAGATGTTTTAATGCTTGCTGCATCCAATTTAATCGCATGGATACTTCCAGAAGCGATCCTGTCGGCTGAGATTGTACCTGCATTGATTTGTGACGCGGTAATAGTACCCGTATAAATTCCATCGGCAGTGAGTTTGGTTGTTTTAGGGTAACCGGTACCACCTAAAGCGACTGTTATCGAGTCAATAGAAGTACTCCAAAGCAAGGTCACGGCAGAACTGAATGTTATATTTCCGTCTGCGTCCCAGGCAATATTACCTCCGGCAAGCGAACCGGCTCCTGTTGCTTCCAGCCTCCATTTAAAACTGCGTAAACCGTTGGAGCCTAATGTCACCGAACCTGAAGCATTTGTATAAGTATTTGAAACATTGTTTTTTGTACCCCGGTAAATCGACTCTCCGTCTATCGCCCAACCGCCAATCTTACCTTTCGTCACATTCAGAGTCAGTGCCTCGATATTTGCCGCTGTAATCAGAGAAGCTTTCAACGCATTCACATCAATCCGGTCGGCGGATATTGTCCCACTCGTAATTTGTGAGGCGTTTAACCGGATAGTATTCACAATTCCGGCAGACAAGGTTCCGGTGAAAATTCCGTCCTTGTCGATATAGGTAGCCCCGGCCCAGTTCAGGCTTACTCCCGAACCAAACTCTACCTTACCGGTAGCTGCATTGAATTGGATGTATTGGTCGTCACGTCCCAATCGGACATTACCGCCATTATCCACAAAAAAAGTCTTGTACCCATTCTTAAAGCCATAGATGCCATCCACTGTCTCGGTTGTCATCTTACCCGAATCGTCTTTTACTCCCAAAACAAAACGTCCGATAGCCGTACCGGTTAATGTCCCGTCAGAGTCCTTTATCCCGGCAAAAATCTTGGGAGTGATAACGGTCGCGCCATTGATCAGCGTTTTGTTACTATTCCAGTCTTCCACCCAATCCAATAGGTTTGCGTCCGCACCGGGGGTACCTGTAGCTCCTGCACGGGCTTTCGCCCATTGAAAAGACAAATGATAAGTTACCCCCTCTATAAGCACGGGCACGGTCAGGTTGCCATGTTCTGCCAACGTGGTCGTATTGGCAGCGATGGAATAAGTGACGGTTTTTTGGTCGTTATCTATCGTAACCCCGCTGAAACCGGCAGGCTTGGGTATTGAGCCTATGGTAAAATCGGTATAGTTCAGATTTCCCTGAGATACTTTAATTACCGATGTGATTGTTATAGCAGAAACGATGGTTCCATCATATGAAGCCGGGAAAATATATTCCCCGATAGATTGGCTTATATTATATGCATCATCTAAAGTTGTAATTGTGATTTGTCCCTTGGCAACCGGTCCCTTTCCCATAATTCTGTTTTAGTTTTCCTGAAGAATAGGACTAAAAAACTTCTTATGGGGCACTCAAACCTTTACCGCAATACAATATTTAAGACTACCATGTTCTGGGCAATTTATTCACAATCCATATTCCTGTATCAGAATACCCCGACCGGCTTACTCCCCATATGAATTGGAAAAGCAAACAGTCATTACCACTATAAAGGGTATCCAGGTAACCGGTGAAATATCTGTCTTCCTCGGCATAAATCGGTTGTCCGCTTTTAGGGTAGACAAAAACATTATTTCTCTTCGTTCCCCCGCCTACACGTGTAAACTTGAATATATATCCATGGTCTTGTATCCGCATAGTAGGAAGGGTAAAGGTTATATTTGAATTGTTCCAAATCCAAACGATTGAATTATATTTGCGTAAATCAGCAGGAGTACTAAAAGTCCTTCCGGCGGTTAGCACCAATGTATGCGGACATAGACCACCCACAGTGCCACCCACTATACTTAGGGCTACATTCGATTCTCTGTCCAATCCTCCTTCAATATCTATAATCTGGCCGTATTTAGTTGTGTAGCTGCTCTTTGTATTTACTAATCGACATTGAATATCGATTCCGAGATTGTCCCAACAACCAATAATGGACTGCCTGCCCGTGGCATTAAAGCCAACCATGCTATTATACAAAAACATACCGTTTGAATTTTGATTTGGATTACTGGGATCGTTAGCTGTGCCAATCCGGTTAGAGCCTATCTCAAATCCACCGATGTTTCCTGACGTACTGGTCAGTTTACCTTTAAATGCTGTGTTTCCCGATGTGTCCCAGGTTATATTGCCGTTCGCCAATTTTCCGGAGCCGTCACGGTTCAACGACCAGTAGGAACCATTTGAGATAGTCCCGTCTGAGCCCAGTGTCACACTGTTCTTTGCTATGCTGTTGCTCCCTATGCTCCAGCCCCCGATGGTGCCCCGGACAAAAGCACAGCTAAGCCCGTTGATATAACCGGCATTTATAATGTTAGCCTTAATACTGTTAGCGTCCAGTTTACTGGAATTGATACTGCCCGCTGCTATCCGGTCTGCACTGATCGTTCCGGCATTAATTTGACTGGCATTAATAGTGCCGGCATAAATTCCATTGCCATCTATATACGTTTTTTGTTTGCCCAATACATTAATGCCTTGAGGAATACCATTGATAATTACCGTAGAAATCTCCGCATAGGGTTCTGATGTCCCTGTCCCATAAACAGAAACAAGGCCGTTATCCTTTCCAATAGTCGGTATTCCGATTAATACATAAGGGCTGCGGCTATTGTTAATGGTCAAATTCGAACCGCCACAACGCTGGAGGGCTGTATTCAATGTCCCGTTAATCGAGATGGCATCAAAAGATGTCAGAACCACAATTTTATCAGAACCGAGGGCATTCAGTGCAGAAGCCAATGCATTACAATTCGTATCACTACTATATACATCGTAATTAGTATTGGACACGACTGACAAATTACTCCGGTTGATGACTACAAGGGTAAGGCCACGCGAACCGGAATTTACAATCTGGGTTCCGCCTAAAATCACAGAACGATTTGCGCTATGGTTTAACCCCGTTCCTTTGGCATACAACTTTCCACTGTTAGCAACATTATTCCAGTTTAACGCAACTGTTGAAGAGAACGTAACTGCTCCTGATGCATCCCATGAAATGTTCCCATTAGCAATTTTACCTGAGCCATCATTATTTAGTCGCCACTTCTCACCATTATAAACCGAACCGTCGCTGCCCAGTGATACATTATTTTTCCAAATCCGCGTATTGTCAAATGCCCATCCGGCGATACGGTTATATACCTCTTTCGACCCACTCTTTGTATAGTTGGCCGACAGGCAGAAATACTCCGTATTATCCCACGCCAACATTTGTATACCGATGAAGCCGGTTTTTACACTATTTCCGCTACCTGCTATCTGACCGAATACAATATGTCCCGCATTGGCATTTTGATACCAGGTCAGTACCACTCCGAAAGGTTTGTAAGCGCCCGAATACCAATAACCGCTTCCCGATGAAGCCGAACGGATCTGTAATGGAGTAGCGCCGACACTACCGATACTGCCAACACTCATCGTATCGCTGCCTATCGTAAAGCCACCGATTTTGCCACGTACAAATGTGCAGCTCAACCCGTTTATATAATCGGTATTGATGATATTTGCTTTGATACTGGCGGCATCCAGTTTACTTGAATGAAGACTGCCGGCTGCAATCCGGTCTGCACTGATAGTGCCCGATGAAATTTGGCTGGCAATCAAAGTCCCGGTATATATACCGCTCGCATTTATCTTAGTCAATTTGGGATAGGAGTTGCCGCCTAACGCAGTCTGTATGGAACTGATTTCGCCGTTTATATCTTCCGGAGCAGCAGACCAGGCGGTTGCCTTATTTCCTTTTTCTATCTTAAAGTTACGGACACCGACTGTTCCCCCGGTAATATAGTCATGCCGGAAATTTAAGCTGAAACTGGCATTCTTAGCCTGCTCGGCTGAAAGGGTAAACGAATAACAGATGTGGAATTCTCCGGTCCCGCTTGTCCAGTTGATATAGGGTAAAAGACTGGCTCCGGAAAAGCCGCTTGACCAGCCGGTAACATTTCCTGAACCTTGTAGCGAGATAAGTTTGTTGCCACCGGATTTGAGTCCGCTGTATTTGTAGTCAAAAGAAACTGTAAATGTTTCTCCGGCCTTCCAGTCGGTACAATATACGGTGTAGCTCAGTATGCACTGGTTGGCGATATTGGTAAATCCGCTGAAATTCCACCACTCACAGGAGGTATTCCGAGCATAATTACGGCCTCCGACCTGTATATTGTTTATCAGGTTGGTCCAGTTCAACGATACCGAAGATGAAAAAGTAACCGTTCCCGAAGCGTTCCAGGCAATACCTCCGTTAGCGATCTGACCTGAACCGTCATTATTCAGTTTCCAGTGATTGCCGTTACTGATCGATCCGTCAGAACCTAAATAAACATTATTCTTATAAATCTGGGAAGAGTTGAATATCCAACCCGCTATTTTGTTGGCTGAACCCAATTGTGCCACACTATTACCGGAAGCGTCAGTGGCATAAAGACCGAAATCCGTATCGGAAGTATAATGCAATTGTACCCTTTGACCGCTTGTGACACCTGAATTGGCACCATAGACAACAATACGTTTGTTCCCGTTATCCAAAGCGATATGTGTCCCAGTCAAACCTGTGGGACCTATCGTCCAGCCTCCGATTTTCCCTTGAACGAAAGTACACGAAAGGCCGTTGATATAACTGGTGTTTATAATGGATGATTTAATACTGGCCGCATCCAGTTTACCGGCATTGATACTCCCTGATGCGATCCGGTCCGCTGAAATTGTTCCCGAAGTAATCTGGCCGGCTGTCACACTACCCGTGTAAATGCCGGCAGCAGTGATTTGGGTTACCTTGGGATAACCCGTACCGCCCAAGGCTGTCGTGATTGAATCAATAGGAGCTCTCCAAAGTAAGGTTACTGCGGAACCGAATGTCAGATTCCCGGATGTGTCCCAGGAAATGTTCCCCCCTGCAAATGCCCCGGCTCCGGTAGCTTCAAGCCTCCATTTGAATCCTCGAAGCCCGTTTGACCCCAGTGTGACAGCCCCGGATGCTCCGGTAAAGTTTCCGGATGCGTTATTTTTACTCCCACGGTAAATGGAATCACTGTCTATCGTCCAGCCACCAACAGTCCCTTTAGTCACCTTCAATGTAAGAGCCTCTATATTACCCGCTGTTATCAAGGAAGCCTTCAGGGCGGTAACATCGATGCGGTCTGCTGAAATCGTTCCGCTTGTGATTTGTGAAGCGTTTAATTGAAGGGCATTTATTGTTTGGGCCGACAACGTACCTGTGAATATCCCGTCTTTATCGATATAAGTCGCCCCTGACCAGTTCAGGCTTACACCGGAACCGAATTCAACTTTCCCGGTCAAGGCATTGTATTTGATGAACTGCTCGCCTTGTCCTAACTGGACATTTCCTCCGTTATCCACAAAAAAAGTCCTGCAGCCATCCTTAAAACCGTATATCCCGTCTATGGTTTCACGGATTATACTTCCGGATGCATTTTTTTGGTTTAACACAAAATGACCGATAGCCGTACCTGTCAGTGTCCCGTCTGGATTTTCTATTCCGGTAAAAATCTTAGGAGTGATGACTGCCGTACCGCTAATCTGGGTTTTTCCGGTATCCCAGTCCTTTACCCAGTCAAGCAGGTTGGCATCCGTACCCGGTCGGCCTGTGGAGCCGCTTTTAGCCTTTGCCCATTGGAATGACAGACGGTAGGTCTCTGTGCCGATAATCACAGGTACGACCACACTCCCATGATCGGCAAGCGTGGTCGTATTCGCCGGAATCATATAGGTCACAGTCTTTTTTACATTATCCGCTACGATGCTGCTGAAACCTGCCGGTTTAGATATGACGCCTATAGTAAAATCCGTATAATTTACATTTCCCCGGCTGACTTTAACGGTCGATAGCACAGTTACAGCATCAGCAACCGTCCCGTCGGACAGGGCTGGAAAAACATATTCCCCAACACTTTGGCTGATATGATAGGCGTCATCTAAAGTCGTAATCGTAATTTGCCCTTTGACGACCGGTTCTTTTCCCATATTCTCCTTTTTCCCAAAGAATAGGGATAAAGTGGGTACCCTGTTTGGAGTATAGGCTAATATGGAATGAGTTCTTACAACGAAATACGTATTATTTTGACACTTCGCACATCAAAACCCCTTTGCCGGTAACGTCAGCCTTCGATACAGTAATCGATTTTCCGGTATAGGTTTTTACAACGGAAGTCCCGGCAGAATTCCAGAGTTTCCAGGTGTAAGTATAAGCTGTTCCGGCACTGTCCAGTTCTTCCCCGTTACGGTAAAGAACGGCCTTTGCATCCACATCGTTACTGTCGTTTTTAATGGTAAATCCTTTCTGACTCACTAAATCCACTGTTATGGGGTCGGACATATCACTGAAGGAGAGTATATCACACACCACTTTATTCGCGGAAGCATTCCCTGCTGATGTATCCGCATCCTTGATGGCACACTTAAACGTCTCAAAGTTTAATACGGCGTCTGCGGTAATGGTTATTTCGTTCGTGCCCCAGCCCTTGGTGACGCCACGCGGATTCGTTGAAGTCAGATGCGCCCAGCCGGTACCCAGCATCGAATTATAATAAGGACAGCTCACGGCTGATCCGGAAGCGGCGGCAGCGCTTAACGCAGAAGTCAGGGTTACTACCTTACCTGATGTGTTTATCGAACTGATGGTGTATTGTGCAGAACCGATAGTAATCTTTCCGCCAGCTTCCATATTCGTTACCGAAGCGACTGTTACTGTTGTAGCGCCGACAGCAGCCGCAGCGGCAAGTGTTGTCGGTGCAAATATGCCGGAATCTTTGATTCCCCAGACATAGGTAACATTGGTGGTATCAATGGTCGCGCCGCGCCATAAGTCACAATGCGCACGCAAAGCGGAAACTTCATCGTTCTTAAAAACGATCCCGTCAGGGGCGTAAGCCACCGCAGTAATCGTGGCACCGGCACTCAGGTGCTGCGTAAATTGAATCTCTGCACGGAATGGAATCTCCAGACCGTTCGCATCTATATATATTGCTTCAAAGCTATATCTGACCTGCGGAGCGTTGACGGTCATATGATTGGCTTTTACGGTCAATGCATATTTGGCGGAAGCCGCTCCGATCGTACAGCTATCCTGACCGCTTGTTATGGCCACACTGTTTTTGCTCCATTTGGCGGACCCGCTCTTTATGCCGGGGGTCAGCGTTGAAGAATTCCCCACCGAGGTTATCTGATCCGTTGCCGCTTTTCCACTCACAAACAGAGAGGGGGTTAATAGTAAGTAAGGAGAACTGACCCAGTTCGGAGCATAGATATTAGTGTCTTTGTTGTACACTTGGGTTAAAGGTTGATTGGAACCTATAAACGCCTGTAAGGATACCGCATCATTCTGGTCGATAATAGTTACCTGACCACGTGCCACTTTTACTGCCATATAATTCTGTTATTTTAGGTTTTAGATATTGTTATTTCACAGTCGAACACGGCTTTGGACCGGACATCATCCCCGTTTATCTCTAAGTTGCGCCCCTGATGGTCTGATGAATTCCAAAGTGCATCATCCGCCGTATCATGGCTGTTTCTTGTCCAATGGAAATTACCTTCAGGTATCTCATCGGTTATTTCCACACCGTTCTCATAAACATGCGCCCTCAACGTAGTGGAAATAATCCCGTTCCGGAAGACAGTGCCGTTATCCGACTCTACATAGACAGAATAGGAACTGCCTGTGGCATATTGTTTAAAAACTGAGTGTGTTCCGCTATATTGTTTTTCACCCAAAACGGCTGTGTAACGAAGGCTGAGTAAGTTCCTGCCCTCCCAACCCTCAAAATCCGGAGTTAAAATAAAAGTTCGCTCATGGCAATCGGTAGGTAACCATTGGCTGTCTGAAGAAAGATATTCCCAATAACGTTCCGTTCCTTCAAAATTATATTCCGTCCCTACTATAGAAATCGAAGCAGGTTCACATGCACTCTCATCCTGTTCCCCGTAATGGAACACATTGCCCCCATCAAGGCTTACATAATAGGGTTTCAGATTATCAGGAATGACATCTTCCAAATCTTCCCACCGGATAGTGACATCCTGTAACTCTATGGTATTTGCGGTCCATTTAAAACGACCACCGGCAAAATGTCCCGTACCGTCACGCTTGATGACAAAACTATTGTCGCATGAACTGATTGAACCGTCATCGTTCAGACGTAATAACGGATTTTGGATAGTCCCGCCTACACCTCCTTTGCAAAACCATGCCCCGTAATCTTCCGTATAAGAAAGAGTCTCATCGGTAGCCTGGTATGGACTGGCAGAATCTCCGCTTTCCAGTTGCGGCGCCGTAACACACAAACCGGAGACTTCTGTCTGTATACGGACATTCATTTCTTTACCAACAGATGAACGGATAAAAAACACCACCTTATACCGTTGCCATTCTCCGACAGTAACAAGGTCAATAGTTTGAAGGAAATATTCATCCTGATAAACCGAAACCTGCATCGCCTCATCAGCTTTCATCCAGATAGAAAAACAATAACTGCTTCCGGTATGCTGTTCACGCCACTCAGCGGTTTGTACGCGCAGCCCGCTGTTAATAGGAAGACTGATCGCTTTCCCGATACCCACAGGGGTTACCCCCTGTACTTCGGAAGCTCCGCTGAAAGCACACGCCAAACTATTAATAATAACATTTTTATGTATTCTGCCGACGTAGAAGGTCGATGAAAAGCCGTTTTTATCTCCCGCCGTCAGCGTACCGGCAATATTTACATCCTTAGTCGCATAGAGGCGTTGGAAATATGCCCCGTAACCGTCTAATACACCGTATACCGGATCGACAATACCACTCACTTTTCCGACACGGCTTTTGGTGGAGTTTGTAAAACCGGCTACAGAAGATAAACGTACGATATTCAGGTCACTGATTTCACACCAATCTCCGCTTTCGCCCAGGTGTCCGGTCAAGTCCAGGGAAAAACTCCGGCTGTATTGACCGGGATATTCGACGGTGATAACCCATAATTTATATTCCCAGGACGTCCCTGTATCGAGTGTGTCAGTCGCATCCGCTTTCTCCCCGTTGGTATAACCAAATGCCAAAGGAACACGCTCCAAAGGCTTTGATGCCCGCATCCGGAAAGAAACCAGCAAGCGTTCGGGATGTTCCACCGATTCTTCAAGGGTCTGTTTCAGACCGAATTTGCCGCCTGCCGGTAAAACAGTACCGTTCCGGCTAATCCGGAAAATACGCAACGCCTCGGTTTCCAATGGTTTATAATCCACTGATAGATATTCGCCACCAAAACAAGCGTATTTGTTTTTATCGGGAACATCTGCCATGCCTCCATCCATAAGCGGATAACACAAGGATTGCTCTGTCGCCATGCCGTCAACGACCTCCAGGTAGGGAGCTTCACTGTCTGATGCTGTCAGATACAACGCTCCGCTCCGGTCGGGGTCCGAAAGGCTGGTTATCCTGACAAAATCCAGTAGTTCTCCGTTCTTTGGTGCATCACCGTCCAGCAGGGCTCCGATAAAATAAGGAGAATCTTTACCCTCAATGACATCGATACCGCTTTCTGTTACCCCCATCAGGGTGTAAATACTGCCGTTCCGGTCAATATATTGCCGGCGGACAATATCTCCGGGATGTAGGCCCTGTGTCTTGTCCGAATCGGGGGCTACCCTTATTTTATAACGTTCATAAGAAAATACAGACATATATATTTATAGTTTTTCTACATTATCGCCGCTACAACTGTCACTGACCCACAGGGAACCGTTTGTAACTGAAGCTTTCATCACTTCAAATTCATAAGCACGGAATTTACGCCGCGCGACAATTTCATCGAAAGTAGCCGTTATACTTCCCGTTGTACGGTTAAGCAGGATTGCCCAGCCGCTTCCCGAAAAGCCTGACGAAAATAATTCTGATGAAAGGTTGCCACGGAACGTACTGTTCCCGTAATGCTTTATTCCTCCGGTAATCGCTTGCAAACGCGATTCCTCATTGAAGAATAGGACACCATCCGTCAACCGGGTGTAACTTCCGTCAATTCCGATATGCCCGCGCGCCTCCAAAGGAACGCCAATACTCATAAAATCGGCATCCGTGTGTATATGCAGAGAAAAGGAGTCCCGGTTTTGTGGCCGGTAAACGCTGGTTGACAACAAGTGTTCTATCCGGCTTGTACAAGTTTGGGTAACACGGGCATCCTCTTTTTCCTGCACAACAAAAGATACGAAAGAGATTCCACTTTTATCACCGGTTAGATAAGCACTGTCCGGGGCATGAAAGCGTAGCCGTTTGTGCAGGATAATCCCTTCGTCATTCGCATCTGTCCGGTAAGAAGACAATAAGTCCGCACCCCGGTTATGCCGTACCGTGAGTGAGCCGGGGAAATAGCCGTCCCCATAGGCCGACACAAGTAAATAATCCCCATTCATGTCAGAGATTCCCGACAACAAACGGATTTTTGTCGTATGTTCACCACCCAGAAGCAAATCCCCGTCTATACTCCCCAATTGGATTTCCCGGTCTCCGGCCCGGAATAGTACCGGTATGCCTCCGATCTTAATCCCATAACCAGTACCGAAAGACAAGTAGCCGTTCAATGCGGCTTCATCGTGGGCTATTTGGATGACTACTTTCCCGTCACTTCCCAAATTCACCCCGTATAAAGCCTGCACAAGACCGGATAACATACTTTTTCCACTTACATTCAACTGCCCGCTGACACGGGCATCGAGCATCTTCCAATCGATAGTATCCAGATTTGAATTTCCGGTATGGTAAACATCATGGCCTCCCACCTGCAATAAAGTGGATGTTATCAAAACTCCTTGCTCCCGGCTTTGACCGATAATCAGTTCTCCGGCGGATTGCATTTTTGCAACCCCGAAATCGATTTGTCCGGCATCAAAAGAAGCGATACCGCTGACAGTATCATAACTCAATAAACGGCGTTCACCCAAATAAAAGCTTTGCCCGCCTATACGCAAATCACCATGAATACGGATGCCATAATCCGTTCCTGTAATTTCTCCGGCCTCATTCATCTGCCGGTCTGCATAAACCACGAGGATACGGGTATTCTCAATGCCGGCCTCAAATCCGTAATTCGCCCGTAATAACCCGGTCATATCGCCTCCTGTTTTTTTCAGGTAGTCTAATAATACGCCGCCGCTTTCGCCGCCACTGCCGCCCTCACCGGCCACACTCCCGGCAATGGCGGAAGCAAAACCGTAGGCGCTGTTCTTCAGCCGCGTCGAAGTTTCGTCACCTTCTACAATTCCGTAGGGATGCTCGCTATCCTTGCGATCTTGGGCATTAAAGAAATTATGATAAAGTTGGCTGTAAATCGAATAGCACAAGCTCGATTTATCCAACTGCTCTATATCGGGGTGTAATTGTACGCTCATTTGGTATAAGAGGTTTTAGACAGGAACTTTTGGATCTTCGAAGTCAGCGTGGTAAAATTCGGAAAGTTCACAGCCGGCATTGTCCCCATGAGGGTCGGTGTGGTTATCTTGGAACATTCTGTCAGGAAATCCAGCATCAGTTGGGCCAGTTCATTCCCTAACACAAGAGGTTCCGTTGCATTTTCATCGCCAAGGGTAACTTTCTGACCGGTAACGGTAAGGGTCGTATCTTGCACTTTCTGCACGATCTTATCCGTTGTCTGTCTCACTTCCGATTCGTCCACCTGTTGGGTGATTTCTTCAGCTTTAACGGCAACAGTGGCTTCTTTACCCTTTTCGTTCCGCACCGTCGTTACAGCATCTTCCGCTGTATAGCGAGTAGAACTTTCATTTCCCGTTGGCTCCAGTTCATTATAATCCGGTGAGCTGTCGCTTTCCGTATCCAGTTCTTCGGTTTCCCATACCCCGACACTGGCTTCGGTATGCGCCCGGAGCTGGATAACATCGGCATGTGAGTAATTGACAAGGTAGGCATACCGGGTCGCCGCATCCATGAAGATGGTCACATCCGAAAGCAACGTAGGGACAATAAGAAAGCCTCCCTCGTTATTCTTTGCAGCCGCCAGCAGGACACCTTTGTGTATCACCGGTTCGCTGCTGGCTGTCTCGTCAGGATACTCCCCCACGTCTACGGTACCTCCATAATCTTTAAATTCTTCATCATTGGGGTCTGAATGTACTTTAGCCACATAGCCATGTATCATCCTCGCCGTACCGATACCCGAGATGCCACCCGGGCTCATATCTACTCGTTCCAGGCTACGCCCCAACGCTATCTTCCGGATTGCTTCCCGGATGAGATAACGATGATTATCTGTTGATTGATTCACTGTTTCCATATTATAAAGAATAGGGTTCGTCAAAGAACAGGGATTGAATCGTCACTGATTGATGCACCTCGGTTTGGATTTTTGTGAATTTGATGTTATTTTCGGTTTGGATTTTTGTGAACTTCCCGACTTTTTTGCTTTGGATTTTATTTATTATGCTTAACTTTGAGACATTAACTACAATGATGCGAGTATGGCATACGCACTAGCCTGGAGCCTTTTTCATCTTACGAAAGGGTAAAGGTAGTACCGCTATATGCACTTTCAAACAAGTTCCTTCGGTGACCAAAAACAGATTGACATGATAGTCTTTTGTGTTCATAGCATACTATTTAATAGAAGAATGTGAGGACTTAATAGTGTTATTGCCTGAAAAGTAAGCTGTTCTTCGGAAAATAATTGTTTATTTTGCAATAAATAGCCATATTATGCCTGAAAGTATTCCGCAATTCTATAAAAGGATACAAAGTTGTGACCCTCAACCGGATGCAACCTATTCTAAGGAGAAACCTTATTTTAATATTTTCTCCCGACAATGTAATTTTGGAACAGTACAATTCAGTTACAGGGAATTTTATAAGGTTACATTGATTATAGGTGTAGGAAAACTATATTATGCAGACAAATGGATTTTGGTAAATCGTCCTGCATTAATGTTTTCCAATCCTTTAGTTCCTTATGCCTGGGAATCAATCAGTGAAGAACAGAAAGGGGTGTTCTGCATTTTCAATGAACAATTTGTGCAATCAGAAGAAAAAAAACGGCTCATTAGCTAATACTCCCCTATTCAAAGTAACAGGGGATAAAGTTTTCTTTTTAGATGATACGCAAGTTGCTAAAGTGATGGATATATACACGCAAATGCAGGAAGAAAACCAATCCGACTATGCAAATAAGTTTGATGTCTTGCGATGCTATCTTCATTTGTTGATACATACAGCCTTAAAAATGCAGGATTCCAATCGGTATGAATCACATCCGAACGCTTCGCAACGTATCACTGAATTATTCATAGAATTATTAGACAGGCAATTTCCTATTGATTATCCACATGCGGTATTAAGTTTACGTACTCCTGCCGATTACGCAGACCGCTTGTCTGTACACGTTAATCATTTAAATAAGGTGATTAAAGATACGACAGGAAAAACAACCTCTGAAATGATAGCGGAAAGAATAACCAAAGAATGTACACAATACTTATTACACAGTAATCTTTCTATTTCAGAAATAGCGTATAGTTTAGGATTTGAAACGGTTTCTTATTTCAGTAAATTCTATCGTAAGCATACAGGCAAATCACCAAGCGAGATCAGGGAGCAAACAATTATTTGATTTGTGCAAGTGATGCTTTGAATTGTATCAATCCACCCAATTGCTTTTCTCTAATTTTGTACCGACTAAAAATATAGATTATGAAGTACAGAAAATTAGGTAAAACAGGAGTGAGCCTGTCCGCTATCGGATTAGGTTGTATGAGTATGAGTGCTGCGTATGGGGCGGCTGATGAGAAAGAAAGTATCCAGACATTGTATCGTGCATTGGAACTGGGAGTCAACTTTTGGGACACTGCCGATGTGTATGGCAATGGCGCAAATGAAGAATTGTTATCTAAAGTATTGAGTGAAAAAAGAAATCAGATTTTTATTGCGACAAAATTCGGTTTCCGCTTACGCAATCATCAAGGCAGTGTATTTGCCGGTGGTGAAAGTTATGTAGACGCTTCGCCTAAATATATAAAACAAGCAGTGGAATGCAGTTTGAAAAGACTGAATATTGAAACCATAGACTTGTACTATGCCCATCGGATAGATCCGACAATACCGGTTGAGGAAACCGTTGACGCTATGGCGGAATTGGTAAGAGAGGGTAAGGTGCGTTATTTGGGATTAAGCGAATGTTCTTGTGAATCATTGCGGAGAGCTTGTACCGTTCATCCTATATCTGCCGTTGAAAGTGAATATTCTTTATTAACCCGTGATGTGGAAAAAGAGATATTGCCCTTAACGAAAGACTTGGGAATAACTTTAGTTCCGTTTTCACCATTGGGCCGAGGATTAGTGACTAATACTATTGATGTGAATGCTTTGGGAGAACATGATTTTCGAAGACATTTGCCACGTTATAATGGCGAGCATTGGGAGAATAATCAGAAATTGGCGGCTGAATTAGAAGCGATTGCAAAAAGTAAAAACATAACTTCTGCGCAGCTTGCTCTAGCTTGGCTATTAGCGCAAAGTGAAAATATTGTACCCATACCAGGCACAAAACACATGAAGTATTTGGAAGAAAATGTGCAAGCTGCCAACATTGAATTGTCAGAAGAGGATTTGATAGAGATAAAGCTACTTCTGAAGAAATATTCTAATATTGGTGATAGATACAACGAACATGAATTTAAGTTTGTAAATAAATAAACTTTGATAATGGAAAGTTGGGATAGGATCGATAAGTTTTCATTTGCGTTTCGAAAAAAATGATAAGTTTTCATCTTACAAGATTTTTTGATTGAAACCGAAATTTTAATATGGATTTTTCGGTTTCAATCGAAAGTTTACGTTTTGCGAAAGAAATGCAGACATGCCTCTAAAAATATCAACGGATACGGTAAGGAATGGAAACCTTCTGCCGGTATCCGTTTGTCCCGAATGTTGTCGTCACTTCTTCCACCAGATAAATACCATTCTTAGACGGGTTCCGACAGTCAATCAATTCGACCTGTACCGCCGGATATAAGCCGTAATCACCAAAGATGGTCACACTGCCCGATATCCCATTCAGGTGGTAGTTCCGGAAATACTCCGTCGTCTCCTCGACAAGCTGGTCAGAGGTTATTCCGATTTGCGGGGACATGTATGGAACCACCGTGTAGGTGCTTAAATCGACTTTAGTCTTGGTCTCAGCTCCCGATGCAGTGACATTTCCGGTCAGCTTGTGTGTCTTCTTGGATATCTGGGTGGCATTGACTACTTGAAATTCCTTACTGCCCTCCGTTTTTGCATCATATTCGGGATTCATCCGAATGGTCACTGCGAAAAATTTCTCGTCTTTACCCAATGCTTTTCCGGTAACAGCAAGAAACTTAGGGTCAGTCTTCAATACCTTCAAGTCATTCTGCGCCACATGATAGTCAAACCGGATAGGATAAGGACCTGCACCCTCGTCTTTCGGAAATACAGGCTGCGCCTTGCTTGAAGAATAAGGACGGCCAACGGCTATGGCAGGCATTTGGTCCCCACTGTCCGTATCATATTTTAAGAAGCAGTAAACTTTATATTTCGACCATTCCGAAAGAATATCCGCAACGGTGAAATTGTCTGTAACCTTTATCTTTCCTATATGTATATCGAATTTTTTGGTATCACTGTGTATTTTAAAACCGGTATCTTTCAGTATATTGTATTTCCCTTCCAACACTTCGTTTACCGTCGTTCCGGTATTCGGGGTTTCGAATTTGGAGGCCTGTTTCAGTTTCAATTTATAAGCCATATTTTCGCATTCCAGTTCCAGTATGCTGTCTGAATTATAACCGGTAATATAACCATCGAACATACTTTTTAGGACACCGTTATATCCCAGCTTAATGCTAATCCGTTGGCCGACTTTAAATGTCGTAGCATCCAGGATATTTTGTGTGCTGCGCTTTTCGATGATAACGCCATCCTGCATAATTTCCGTGGTCACTCTGGAAGCGTCTTTCCCCTCCGGCGTGCCGTTCCCGATAATAGTCGAGCGACAAACAGTTCCTTTAGGAAACTTCAGTTTAGCCGTACCGATCAGTTTCTTGTAGCTTTCCGTGATCTCGATCTCGGTCACTTCGGTTATTTCCACGCCATTATTAATCTTCATCGGATTATCAGCATCGGCATCTCCGATAGTGATATGGCAGCATAGTACATCCATTCCTGTTATAACCATAGTTTTGTCAGATTTAACAGCGACGAAGGGTCTACCACTTCCGTGCCGTATCGCACATATTTAATCCATTTGTTACTGTGCTTGATGGCTTTATCCACTTTTTCCTCATCGGCTAGTTTCAGTTGGACGGCTTCCGCCGGTTCCACAGCCACACAGGACAAGGTATAAGGCTGGATGTTCCGGTATTCACCGGGTGACATGGCATAATTAAGGATGATAAGCTGCGTGATGCCGAATTGTCGAAGAATCGTATTGTCACAGTCCAATACACCCTTATATTGCATCAACCGCAAGAATTTGGAGACTTCCGATTCCGGATATACATCCGGGTACTTCGAGGTTATCTTTCCGTTTATGGTTATCTCCAAATCCCCGCCGCTTATATACTCCTTACGGGTATAGTCCCTCCCCTGAACGGTGGTCAGAAGAATATTGTTTTTGCTGGACACCTGCACCTGGGGCTGCAAATCGACGAACGTAACCAAACCGTACTGGCTGTTAGGCTGTATTTTACATTCTTTGTTATCATAGTAGCAACCTTCTGCCGGTATCCCCAGTTCCAGGTAATCGGCAACGGTACGGCCTACAATACTGTCTGTATAATTCTTTTTGGAAGCTACCGCTTTTTGTTCCTGGATTAACTGGTAATACTGCCCTGTCTTGTTGGCAATACTTGATTGGGACTGACTTTGCAAATATTTGTCACGCTCTTTTTGTTCCCAGTACTTTAAATACCGGGGATAAGAGCGTAACATGCCATAGGCGGTCTGAGAAACCGTCTGTACCAATGCGCGCTTTAATAAATCATGCCGCTTCGAAAAATAGTGCACCTGGCCGTCCTCGAACTCCGCCAGGCCAAGCCCGAGGGCACGCCGCACACTGTCAGAAATATAACCGCCCAGCGTACCGTGGCCGATAATGCCACCGCTTAACAATGTTGATGTCGCTATACTTATTAACCTGCTCATATTCTTTGTTTTATCCGTTCCACGTGGCGTCAAAATCGTGCACCACGTCTATCAACGCCTGCGCTAACTGTTCTTTTAGATTCTGCACCTCGCCCTGCTGGCCTTCCGGAGATTTCATTAAGTCAATAGTGTGAATGCTCATAAGGTTGGAAATATTAACAATTACCTGCTTGGGAGCTGCTGAAGAAAGTTTGCCGGTACCTGAATAATTACCGCCTGCACCGCCATCATCCAAAGCGTTCGTCATACGGTTGGCATTGAAAGGCTCCGTATCATTATTCCCCGGTTCATTCCCGTACAAATCAGAGGTAAACCCGGCTTTCATCAATATATGCTCCGCCGCCTCTGCCGATCCTCCCAAGGTATTACGGGCACTCGACAAAAAACGGATTAAGGCATCACGTACCAACTGGAAATTTGCCAACCGGTCGGAACGTTCTTCATCCGTGGCTTTAGCTCCCAACGCTTTCTGACGCCAATGCCCTTCCTTATCCAACGAAAATCCTTTTTTGGTCAGATACTCAAAATCAAATCCGCCGTTCTTCATAAATGCCTGTGCTCCACTTTGGCTGGATAAGGCTTTCAGATATACATCGGCGGCACGGGTAATTTCCGGTACGGTTACGGTATTGTGATACTGCGCATAATCAAAAGTTTTGGCGGCTTTCGCCTCATCCATCTCTCCGAGACCTTGCACATACCAGACTTTTCCTTCTTTGTCAACATTCCACAGCGATTTATCCAGTGTCTTATCAGCCTGCCCGTAAGTATCCTGGATGGTCTTCATAAAAGCCCGCACTTCTAAAGCCGTAGATTGCTTCCCCAGCTTCGCAAAAGCCGAAACGATACGGCTCTGGCTGTCCCGGCGGGCTATCGTCCGAATGGCCGCCCGCACATCATCCTGATAGGCATCCAGGGGAGTGTAAAGATGATCCGCCTGAATGGGGCCATGGGCATTGCTGGCTCCCCACATCGAAAAAAAGGAACGCCACCAGTTTCCTGTAAAAGCACCCGTGCCTTGCCCCGAGGCTTCCTCTACGGTCTTTGGCTTCGTTAAGTCATTGATGGCATCTTTGGTGTCGATAGCCTGCTTATACGTCTTGCGAAGCGATTCATACAATGCATCTATGCTGGGATAGCGATATTTCTCATTCCGGCTTAACTCTTCCTGCATGGCGTCTTTTGCCTCTTTGATCTTCCATGTCTTCCAGGCTACCCAGCCTAAAGCACCTACCAAAGCGGATATGCCTGCCGTTGCCGCCATAGCAGTCGTACTGATTGCGCTAAGCGAAGCCGCCGCCCCGGTCAAACCGCTGCCAGTTGCCACCTGCGTGGCAAAAAGGGCTTGCAGTCCCCCACGGGCACCCAGTATTCCTCCGGAAGAAAGCAATGCTTCCCGGATAGCGCCTTTACCGGCAACGCCGGCCCCCCTGAAAGCGGAAACAATCGCACGCTTATTGGCAAAACTGAGTTTACCCAAGCCTTTCATGCCCGTTAGTCCCTGAATAAGCTCCAGGGAGGAAGTGGCCGCAGACTGCTTCCCGATAAAACCCAAGGCTATTCCGACATTCGTCAGGATTCCGGCCAGTTTGAAAAGACGGGTGGATACGACACTGGTAAAAATCAGCGGCTCTATCCAATAATAATTCCGGGTAAACCAAACGCCGATATTGCCGATTACATTCACGATGTCCAGCAACGCCTGACCGATAGACACCAGCCCGCGCGTAAATTCGGGAGCTTTAAATTTCTCAAGCAGGGAACGTAAAGTGCTCCGGATCGCCGGTTCCAGAATTTCATAGCCGCCCATAAAACTTTCCGTCAATTGGGATGTCACTTGTGCCCAAAGACCCTTGGTCGTCTGCTGCTTGACCAATGCCAATTCTGAAGAGATACCGTAGGAACCTCGGTTTTGTGCGGTTAATTCCCGGAGCTTATCGTAGTTCTTGACGAATAATGTGGCCGCATTGCCACCGATTTTACCGAAAATGCTTTGCATATCGGACATGGTTGCGCCCTTGTCATGCAAGTCCTGGAATATATCGGCGATGGAACGTAACCGTTCCACTTGCTTTCCATAGATATCTACCATGTGGGTAAAACGTATGCCCAGACGGTCTAGTACCTTTTGCCCTTCTTTGGTGGGTTTGGCAAACCGGGTAGACATCGCACGTAAAGAGGTACCGGCCAGGGTTCCTTTCAAACCCATATTACCCAACAAGCCGATGGCCGCACTCGCCTCCGAAAATTCTACCCCCGCAGTGCGAAGATAACCTGCAGCCATTTTATAGGACTCTGCCATCTCTACGATATTGACATTTGAACGTGATACCGTCGAGGCGATGATATCCGCCACGCTATTCATGCTTTCATTGCGAATATCATAACCGGCCATGATATTCGTCGCCAGATCGGCAATGTACGACACGTCGTTATCACCGATCAACGCCAGATTTGTAATGGGGCGGATAGACTGGTTAATAGTCGCGATATTCATACCCGCCATACTCAGGTACTTTACGGCACCGGCAATCTCCATCGCCGTAAATTTTGTATCTACGCCAATCCGCCGGACACGACGACCCATCTCATCAAAACGGGTTTCAAAAGTCGAAAGGTCATTGTCGGCCACCCGTAAAATAGAATGTGCCGACTCCATAATGTTGGAGTATTCTACAGCTTTTGTCAACTCGGAACGCATCATGCTATATCCCATATATGCGTTGATCATGGAAGCAAAAGGCAGGTTCCTTAATGAAGGGGCTTTAGAATATTGAATACGGTTGATGGCGGCTCGTTGCTTGCTCCGATTAAGAGTTCCTACTGCCGTCTGCTCACGTTGCATCATTTTCACTGACTGCATCGCGTTGCGCCGCTCCGTACGCTCCGCTTCCTTCGCCGCCTTTTTTTGGTCGGCAGCCTCTTTCTTCCTCTTACGCTCGGCAGCGAGTTCGGCCTGACGCGTCGTCCTTTTTTGCTCAAGATATTCCTGACGGCGCAACCAGTCCGCATAACTGGAGGCTTCCTTGCGCTTCTGCTCAGCCTCTTTATCTTCCCTGAGTATGCGTTGCTGACGTAGCTTTTCATCAAAATTAGCCGCCGCTTCTGCCCGTTTTTGACGATGTAGCTGCTGGGAAGTATATAACTTTTCTTGTAATTGGGCTTGGGCCTTGTCGGATATACGGTATTCCGAAGCATAAGGAATGACTATCCCGTTACTTCCTCTTCCTGTCATACCGGGAGAATTCATTTGCAATCCCAGCGTCATATTCGACGAGCCCTTAATGCTGTTCAATAAGGACAGGATTTCCTGCAAGCGTCCTTTGGCAATATCCGTCTGGATATTTACTTCACGGCCACGCTGAAGGGATACCAGGGCTGCATTGATTTTTCCGACAGCTTTGGTGATGCGCTTCTGTGTCTCCATCATCGTACGGACAGACGAAGCGGCAGTTTGCTCTATCCCGATCTTATTGGCTTCCGCTGTTTTCTTGTCAATCAGCTTTTTGGCATTTGCCTTAATTCCCTTGCTGTCCAAAGGTTGTCCGGCATTAATGACCAGATTAAAACTCTTGGACATGTCGCCGATTTCTTCCAGCAGTTTTTTTATACGCTCCAGCTTTTCTTCAGTCGAGCCGGTATCGATATTCAACTTATAAGCGTAACTGCGCCGTTTACCTCCCTTGGTCGTGAAAATCTTATCAATTTTCTTCATCATGTCCCGGATATTTTCCATGGTGGTGTCCATGGTCCTTTTGGACATGATTAACTTACCCATGGCCTCACCGAAGGCCGACAGTTTTTTGGTACCTTCTGAGGCATCAACGTTTATTGAATAATTTACCTGGTAATTCTTTTCCTGAGCCATAACTTTTGATCTACTAAAAAAGAATAGTCTGCATTCTTTAAGAGGGATTAAAAAACCCCCGCCGGCCTAACGGCCAACGGAGGCAAAACATGAAGTCAATCTTTAGAGATTCTGGGTCAAACGCTTTATCATCATCTGCTCATGCAACCACAAAGCGTCCTCGCTCAGCATGGCAAATTCTTCATCAGAAACATCATTTAAATTAACGCCGGGAAAGTAGTGGCGAACATAGGTCATCCGTTGGCGGATACGCTGCTCGTCCTTGACTACCCAGCGCTCTATAAATTTACCAATGCCGTCTGGCGGGTGGAAATAATTTCAGAAAGCTGTCCCATCAAGCCGAACAAGAAAAGGCTCTCATTGTCTACCAGCTCTTTGTCGCCGTCGATAAAGCAGTCTTTTGCCAATGTACGCATCGCCATTACCTCGTCTTTCTTTGAGGCTACCATAAATTTCGAAAACTGAGGGAAATTCGGTTCCGATAAATACGCTACGTATACATCCTTCTCGCCACAGGAAGTATCTCCCCATACTACAATCGGATATACCTTACGCAACTTCTTTTCTTTTCTCAATTTCTCAGCCTTCTCTTTAATTTCTGTCTCCATCTGGAGACTCAGTGTCTTTTCTTCCATACTGATTTTCTATTATGATTTAGAAAAGTATAGGGGTGAAAAAATCAAAAGGGGGGAAAATGCAATCTGAAAATTTTGCAACCGGGTCGATTCACCGTAAAATTACAGGCACCGAAGGGCCACTTTAGTATATTAGATAATGTTTATATTCCAAGATAAAAAAGTTCAAAAATTAACCACTGACTGATGTTTTATGGAATCAGGCCGGCTTAAAATCATTTTCCGGTAAACATCAAAAACATTTATATATTTAATTTGTTGTATTTTATATATTGAAATAAAAACAATATTCAAACAAACTATGCACTTGCTCTAAGCAGGATATTAAAGTTGTTTGGTACCGATACGGCATTCGGTATGACAGGTGGTTATACCTATACGGAATGGGAAGCCATGATTTTGTCAGGCTTCAAAGTATTCAATTGTTCACACGAAGAAGGCGCCGCCTTTTCCGCCTCTGAATGTAGTCTTTGCACAGACCGGATAAGCATTGCATTCTCTACTGCAGGCCCCGGTTTCTATCATTCCATGAATGGCCTGAGAGCCGCCCGTTTTGACGGTAGCAAGGTCGTTTATCTGGGTGGGATAACCAGCTATGAAGCTTCCAAAAAATGGGAAGTGCAACCTACTACGGAGAAGAGTATCCGGGCGTTTGCCGGAGGGAAAAACGATGCTGTCTTTAATGAGGTGTTCTTCATCAAAGGAGAAAGGGATTTTCAACAACTCATCGGTTTTTTGAAAGAACATGCTTCTGACCCCTGCGGTTTTGTAATAGGAGTATTCATGTTGAATACCATCCAGAAACAGGAATACGAAAATTGGGAAAACACAGAAAAAGATATAATAGAATTTCTAAAGGAAAACAAGGGACAAGTTACGAAAGTACAGGACAAGGAGATTGAAAAGTACGCAGAGGAAATAGCCCTGGAAATAGCACATGGAAAATCCATTTTGTGGAACGGTTACGGCGTGCGGAAAGCATCGGAGCTTTTCATCGAAGTTGCGGAAGCAACCGCCTCCAAGGTAATGTCCACACCCAGGGGAAAAGGCGTTTTTCCGGAGACTCATCCTTTATATATCGGCTCTACCGGTATGGGGTCGTATGGGGATGGAATCAGGGAAGCGGTAGAAAGCAAAGACCTGAGATCCATCATCATTTTCGGAACACGCCTCGGAGAACTCAGTTCTTCGTACATACATGAAACATTCAAGGCCGATAAAAAGTATTATTACGTCGGCCTGGAAACTGAAGATATGGAAAACAACCTGCCTGTGGGCGCTATCCCGGTCCGGACAGAGATCGGATATTTCCTCGAACGGATTCTTGCACATCTGGATAAAAAGGAAAAGCCTGTATATCAACCCGTAAACAATACCGGGAATGATTGTCCAGGTGATATAAATAACCGTCCGAACCCGAAAGATGTAATGGAAGTGATACAGAAGGTCGTGATAGAACGGACAGACTCCCTGGTTGCGGGAGAAGCAGGAAACGGTTTTGCCTGGACAAGCCGCTATTTTACCCTGTCGGAGCCTAACAGATACCACCTCTCTCCCTGCTGGGGTTCGATGTCACATTATGCCTGCGGACTATTGGGAATGACGGCGTCAGGGCGCCAGGCAGTAGGGGTAATCGGCGACGGGTCGATGCTGATGGTGAATGAACTGGCAACAGCCGCCAAGTATAATTTGCCGGCTATATGGATAGTGCTCAATGAAGGCTTCCTGAATATGGTACGGCAGGGACTGAATGCCCTGGGATGCACTCCGCTGGATTGCAGCATCCCCGCGGTAGACTTTGCCGCCTATGCGCGTTCGGTAGGGGCAAAAGGGTATACAGCCCGCAACCTGCTGGAATTTGAGGCTGCACTCATGGATGCCGTGAACGGCAGGCAACCGGCGGTAATCGATGTATGGGTGGACCAGGAACCCATTGCACCGACCGGTGACCGGATCAAGAACCTGAAAAGCTGAAAATCAACTATCACTCACATCATAGAAAAGAAAGGAACAACATGAAAAATCAAAAATCTCACACAGAAGAGTCTGACAAAACTGTCAAGACAGAAGTATTGGTAGAATCCGACACCAGTTGGAATGGAGATCCTATTCCACCCTACCTGCCCGGAAGACCCAGAGTGACCATCACAAAAATAACCGTGCCTCCACACACTAAAAGCGAGTGGCATAAGCATTCCATCACCCATGCCGGCATTATCCTGAAAGGAGAATTGGTGGTACATGATGACCTGGGGAGAGAAGTACGTTTAAAGGAAGGAGACGCTGTAATCGAAACCATCAACAGGTTGCATTTTGGTTGGAATGACACGGATAAGGAAACCGTCATATATGCATTTTATGCCAGTGTGAACGGGGTGGATAATTCCGAATAAAACAGTTACGGTCTGTATTCTATATACATTGCAATGGCAGAACAGGAATATGCCTTCTTGTTCTGCCATTTGTTTTTAAAGCAAGATGTCAATGCTTTGCGGGCGTTACTTTGCTTTAAATGGGTTTAAATTAGGATAAATTATTGTCGCCGGAAACTTTTCGGACATTCTTTTATATAGTTTTGTGCCGGAACTGTTGTTTCACCGGAATCTTTTTCCTATGATTCATCCGTTACCATAACAAGCGGAACAATTTAAAACAAAATGATGATGAAGAATGTACTCTTTGCAATGCTTATAGCATGTTTCCAGTTGAGTGTGAACGCTCAGTCTGTCGTTATTCCGGTAAGAGATGCGTCCGGTATGCTCACCTATGATAAAACCCGGGACAAGTATTTTATCCATGTTGCGGAACAAGGCACGATAGACAATGTTACTATTTATATCGTAGGAGACAAAAACGGCATGATGAAAATAAAGGCATTGGGCAACCCTGCGGATGTTACTTTTAGCGGAAGTGCCTCCAAATCGTCCTATATCCCTGAACATCAGCTTGGCGGGGCGAGCTACTATGATTTAAAGTTGGACACCATCTGTGCAAAGTCCGATTCCACTCACATGACTTGTACCCGGCTTCTCGATGCCATTCCTGATACACCCTACGACATACCTGCACAGCGTTTTGATGAAACCGCACAGGTACTGGCACATACAAGCGGCTGCTTCATAGAAACCGACCTTGCAAAGACCGGAAGCGTGAGAGTAAATGCGGTAAAGGGGAAAATGACTCCCAATGTTGCCATTAAAGGAACAAAGCTAAGGATTACAAAAGAGACGAAAGAGCTGATCAAAGTGGAACGACGGCATTAAACACCTTTTACGGGATGTTTCAGATATCAACACCGGCATCACCGCCATGCCGGTGTGAACGGAAAAACCTCATTATCTATATTCATTACCTGCAAACCCGACAAACTGCCTCCCGCAATAAACATTCAACCATTGTCCGAAACGCCTCTTTTTTCTGATAATCCTTTCTTTTCCATTAGTTTTAAAAAGGTTTCCTTGTAATTTTCTCCCCATTCCTCCATCGCTTTCATAATCGGCAATAGTCCTTTTCCTGCATCTGTCAAGCGATATTCCACTTTTAGAGGCAATACCGGATAAACGGTCTTGGTTAAGATGCCAACTTCTTCCAATTCTTTCAACTGTTTGTTCAGCACTCTTTTGGATGCAATGCCGATGCTTCTTTGGATATCCGATGGACGTACTATCCCTTTGTTAATTTCCTGTATCAGCCATAATTTCCAACTTCCTGCAATGATGTCCAACGTAATACGTATCGGACAATTGGTGTACTCCATAGGATTTTTCTTTTCATACATGTTAATTGGGTATTAATTATGAATAATATTCAAAGGTAATATTTCCTATCGGCCTGAAAAACAGGATAGGGAAAAATTATTCCCCGTATGAAAGATTATTCCCTAATTGCCTACAATATAGATTGTTGCTAATTTCGCCCTCAATAAAAACACAAGGTTATGACAGAAAATAAAGATTTTATTGCAGTGAACGGAGCAAGAGAGAATAATTTAAAAAACATATCTCTCCGCATCCCTAAAAAGAAACTGACAGTTTTTGCAGGTGTTTCAGGTTCGGGAAAATCGTCTTTGGTATTTGATACGATTGCCGCAGAATCACAGAGGTTAATAAACGAGACCTACGACAGCTTCATCAGACAACGGTTACAAAAATATGGCAAACCCGATGTCGATTCCATAGAGAATTTGCCGGTGGCAATCATAATCGACCAAAAGGCTATCGCCGGGAATGCCCGTTCTACAGTCGGAACGGTAACGGATATTTATTCTTTACTCAGATTGCTCTTTTCAAGGATAGGGAAACCATTTGTAGGGCATTCGAATGCCTTCTCATTTAATAATCCGCAAGGAATGTGTGTAAAGTGCGAAGGTCTCGGAAAAGTTCAGACCATAGATTTGGACAAACTGATCGATAAACAACAGTCGCTTAATGAAGGAGCCATAAAATTCCCGACTTTCGAAGTCGGTGGCTGGCGTTGGACAAGATATGTGTATTCGGGCTTGTTTGACAATGATAAGAAAATCAAGGATTACTCTTCCGAAGAGTGGCATAATCTTGTATATGCCAATCATATCAAATTACCCGATAAGGACAAGCGTTTTCCGAAAACATCGGCCTATGAGGGAATATTACCACGATTCGAACGTACCTTCTTCAGGAAAGAGTCCAAAGAAATAACGGAAAAATATGCCGATTTGTATGCAGGAGTCGTGAAACAGGAAAGATGTCCCGAATGTAACGGTACAAGATTGAACCGGAATATTTTAAGTTGCAGAGTAAATGGTAAAAACATAGCCGAATGTTGCGATATGGATATTGCGGAATTATTGGGATTCCTTTCCGAAATAAAGAATCCCATGATTCAACCGGTAGCAGATGCCATCTGCTTACGGCTCAACGGACTTTTATCCATCGGACTGGGATATCTGACCTTAAACAGAGAAACGTCCGGCTTGTCAGGCGGCGAAGCGCAGCGCATAAAACTGATCAAACACCTCAGCAGCGGACTCACGGACCTTATTTATATTTTTGACGAACCAAGTGTAGGGCTTCATCCGAGTGATGTATGTAAAATGAACGATTTATTGTTGAAACTACGGGATAAAGGCAATACCATTTTGGTGGTGGAACATGATCCGGACGTTATTCGTATTGCCGACCATATCGTAGAATTGGGCATCGGTGCAGGAAGCAAAGGGGGGAATATCATATATGAAGGCGATTTTCAGGGATTAAAACAGGCAGATACACCGACAGGCAAGTATGTGAGACTGAAAAAACAACTGAAACCGGTTCCCCGCACATCCAAACAAGACATTTCGATTTCCAATGCAGAACTACATAATTTGAAGTGTATATCCGTTGATATTCCACTGAATGTGCTGACCGTTGTCACTGGTGTTGCAGGTTCGGGAAAAAGTTCATTAATGAAAGTCTTATGCCGGCAACATCCGGAAATTGTAATGATCGACCAGCATCATCTGAAAGGTTCCAAACGTTCCAATGTTGCCACTTATACAGGAATCATGGATTTGATAAGAAACTTGTTTGCCAAAACCAATCATATAAAATCTGCCCTGTTCAGCAACAACTCGGAAGGGGCATGTCCCGAATGCAAAGGACTGGGAGTTATTTCCACCGATTTGGCCTTTATGGATACGGTAGAGGTAGAGTGCGATGCTTGTAATGGTAGTGGATATAATCAAGAAGCATTAAAATATAAATTCAAGGAAAAAAATATCAAGGATATTATGTGCATGACAGTAAATGAAAGTTTGTTGTTTTTTCGTGAACCTGAAATTGTTTCGGTGCTTGAGAAACTACAGAAAGTGGGTTTGGGATATGTGGCTTTAGGGCAATCATTAAATACCTTTTCGGGCGGTGAATGTCAAAGATTAAAATTAGCGACAGAACTAAAGACAAAAGGGAAAATTTATATTTTTGATGAACCGACAACGGGTTTGCATGGATTGGACGTTCAAAAGTTATTGTCTGTTTTTAATCAACTTATAGACACGGAGAACAGTTCCGTTATCATTATCGAACACAATTTAGATATAATCAGTCAGGCTGATTGGATTATCGAAATTGGTCCAAACGCGGGAAAAGAAGGTGGCAAAATTGTATATACCGGAAATGCCTATAACTTATTGAACCATGCATCTTCGATAACACAAACACATCTGCAGAAATATATTAATCAATAATTTTTATGGCTAAAGGGCAGAAGCAAGCAGCCCCTCTGCCAAACATTATTAGACGAAATAATGAACCGGGCAAATTCATAAACCCGTGCAACAATCGTTTATTATGATTCCTGTTTTTGATTACACATCGGATAAAGTATGTTAAAATAACAAGAAACGGGTTTAATTTGAAGACATAATGCTTTAATTTGCAATTAATCTACAGAAAAATGTAAATGTAATCATTAAAAGAAAAAGACTATGGATAAGTATTCAATTGGCGTAAATGCCGGAATTATTTGGAACCTGCTAAGCAGTGACAATAAAAAGTGGGAATACAATGAGCTGAAAAGAATTACCGGACTTTCTGATCGTGACCTGAACACAGCCATCGGATGGTTGGCACGTGAAGATAAAATACAGTTCGACATGAATAAGGAAGGGAACAAGGAACTTTTATATATTGAACTCAATTTATATATCGGATAGAATGCGGTAAGTTTCATCCACGACAAAAAAGCAACTACTTCTCTACGACTTTAATGCCATGATTTTTCTGTAAATGGAAAAGAAATTGAATACAACCAATCTGTGTAACAACCGTTGCCGTACGTACTATCTGAAAGGGGCAATCAGTTTTCTGGTTGGCTTCATCTGTTGTTTCCTGTGGGGCTTGTTGCCTTTTATCCGGCAACCTTTTGCATGGGGGCCTTTTATCTGTATGCTTGTCGGAGTGTACTTTTTCGCAAGGCTTATCCGTTGCATATTGGCGCTTATGAAGCCGGAATGGGGAAAGCTGGGAAAATCGGTACGGATTTATTCAGACAGCACGATCCACACCGATATTCAGGCAATCTTTGCACAGATCGATAAAGATATCGAGGAGAACGGGAAAAAGTTCGGCAAGATCCGGGTAGGCAAGGACTGGATACTGGGTATTGAGGCAATGCGCATCGACCGCATCCGCGGAATCTTCACTTTTAGGATGTGGAGAGGAAAAATGCGCGAACATAGCATCTGTCTGGTCGATGACCGGCAGAATATCCTGACAACCAGCCTGACACTCGCTAAACAGTTGGACGAACTCAACGATTATCTGACCGGTTTACTTCCCCGTGCGGCTACCGGGAATTTTAAAGACTATCTGGCTTTCATTGCTAAGGATAAAGAGGAAATGGAAGCTTTCAACGATGAGTTTCTGCATGGCAAAACTCCGGAAACATCCGAATTCGTTTTTATCGGAACAGACGGGATACCGACCTCCCTGGCTACTTCGGAGTTGATACGCCAATCCATCAATGCCCTTCAACCCGATGAGCGAATCCGCCTGGCAGCCTGTAATCCGCCTGATTCGGAATGGGGAAACTGCACCTGTATTTCCTGCTATCGGTTGGACGATGAAGGGCAATATGCGCTTCTCGCCTGTTTCTGTACAGAGGATGACCAAGAAGCTGCCTTTATCCTCCGCCCTGTTCCGACAGTCAAGGCGCATGCTGTCCTGCTCTCCTATTTCGAGAAGCTGAAAGTACCCGATGTCACTACCTGGGAGGACCAGACGAACCTGCTCTACGGGCAAGAACCGATAGAGGACTATATATTATATGTAGACGGACATAAGTACGACCATATCAATTTCGATGATGTAATGGCCTCCTTTGAAGATTTGAAGGAAGGAAAGTGCAATGCCTTTTTAATCCGTACGCCCGGCTGGCAGAACGGTTATATGGAAGTAACGGGGACGGAGGATCGTTACACCGTGGAGGTGGCCGGCTTCGACGGCAAGCATGAAGTGCGCGGTTTCCGTACGAATACAATCTACGGAGGTCACGTCACCTACTGGCTTTCCGAGTATTACCATCAATATAAGTATCCCGAAATACGCGCCGATTGGGAAGACATCACGGCAGAAGTACGGGAGAAGATAAAACCGAATGAATAACGATATGGGACAGTTTTTCAGTGATAAAGTAGAAGAAGGTATCCGCCTGGTATGGTATACCTTTATTCCCGAAGATATGTTGCGTGGCATGCGGTTGCTGGAGGAAGCCGCCACGGAAGGAGATGCCGACGCCATGTGTTTCCTGGCACGTTGCTATATGGGCAGCGAGTATGTATGGGGTGGCGGAGGACTGCCTGACGACGATGATCTGGCCGCCAAGTGGATCAAAGAGAGCGTATTGAAAGGCAGTGCCGCCGGTGTGCTCTGTGCCATGCGTTGCGGCGAGCTGACACCCGCTATTCGTCGCGGCATGCCACATACGACTACCGGGGCGCGCGATATGATACTTGAAAAAGCTAAGGCCGGTCATGCCTTCTGCCAGTACATGATCGGCAACACCTATTATTGGGGTGATGTGATTGAAATGGACCATATCGACATTGAAAAGGAGTATCCGACCGAAGATGATTACAATGCTTTTGCCTACCCGATTGCTGTGGAATGGTACGAACGTGCACTCGAAAACGGACTGACCATCGCCATCCGTAACCTTCAGACAATCTATGAGAATGGAGAAGGCGGCCTGCCGAAAGACGAAAAGAAGGTGCTTTATTACACTAAACTTGCCGCCGGACAGGGCGATCCGGAAATGATGAATAATTATGGTGCCTTATTGAGCGAAGCCGGCCATGAAAAGGAGAGTTTCCGTTGGTACAAACAGAGTGCCGATGCCGGCGAACCGGTCGGTTGCTATAATGTCGGTTGGGGCTACGAATACGGAAAGGGCGTCGCCGAGAACCAACAGAAAGCATTTGAGTATTACATGAAAGCGGCTCAAAAAGAATATCCCGATGCCTATTTCAAACTCGGCAGTTTCTATTACGAGGGCGATGTGGTGGAGGAAGACAACGCGAAGGCCGTTTATTGGCTGGAGAAAGGTGCGGATGAGGAAGATTACTGGTGTTATCCCTTGTTAGCCACCTGCTACCAGAACGGCTGGGGTACGGAACAGGATTGCGACGAAGCCTTCAAACTGCTCACCCTGGCGGAAGAGTATCTTGACGATTACGATGAAAATACCCGGGGCATTGTCCTGGACGGACTTGGCAATGCGTACGGTTATGGCGAAGGAGCGGATGAAGACTTCAAACTCGCCGTCGGATATTATCAGGCTGCCGCCGGACTGGACAACGAAAATGCCATCGAGAGTCTGCGGCACTTCAAAAAGAATATGCTGGGAAAATGGAAACGCGTTGATGATTAATAAGGAAAATATAGGATTAAGTCAATGTAATTTATAGAATAATATGGGAAAGTTTTTTAGTGATAAAGTAGAAGAAGGCATCCGTAAAGTATGGATGACTTATGACAAGGAAGAAATGGAGCAAGGCTTTGCCCTGTTTCAGGAGGCTGCCGAAGAAGGTGACGCTGACGGATATTGTTTCCTTGCCCGTTGTTACATGGGAAGCATGTATGTATGGAAGGATGGCGACCTTCCGGTGGACGACTCCCTTGCCGCCCAATATGTCAAGGAAAGCATTTTGCGGGGCAGTGCTGTGGGTATTCTTTGCGCCATGCGTTGTGGAGAACTGACACCCGGCATACGCAAAAACATGCCTTTAAGCCTGAAGGAGGCTTTTAATAAAGTGCTGGAGAAAGCCGAAGCCGGACATCCGTTTTGCCAATACATGATCGGTAACGCTTATTATTGGGGTGACCTGCTCGAAATAGAAGGGAGTGATGAAATGATGAAACGCTTCCCGACGGAAAATGACTATGACGCCTATGCCTATCCGATAGCCGCGGGATGGTATCAGAAGGCATTCGAGGGAGGCTATTCTTTCGGCTTTGGCAACTTCCGCAAAATCTACCAGGAAGGGAAAGGCGGCATTGCTCCCAATCCGGCTTTGGTGAAGAAATGGCAGAAATATGTAGCGGATGCCGGCGATGTGGTGCAGCAATGCAATTATGGAGTGGAACTGGAAGAGAAGGGAGACCTGGCAGGTGCCCTCCATTATTACGAGCTGGCTGCGGCTAAAGGCGATGTCGTCGCTTTATATAATGCCGGCTGTTGCTATCTGTTTGGAAACGGGACGAAAGTAGACAAACGGAAGGCGTATAGGTATTTTGAGGAAGCCGCTGTGAAAGGGGATTGCGATGCCCAGTTCCGGATGGGTGACGCTTATTTTGAAGGCGTAGAAATGCCCGAAGATAACGCCAGGGCTGTGTATTGGCTGGAGAAATCGGCTGAGCAGAATTGCTTTTGGGCCTATCCGCAATTGGGAATGTGCTACCAGAATGGCTGGGGAGTGGAAACTGATTATTCCCGTGCCCTCCAACTGTTTCTGGAAGCCGAAAAATATATGGACCAATACGGCAATGCTTTTCAATCCTATATCTGTCAGGGGCTTGGCTCGGCATACGGTTGGGGAAAGGGTGTGGACGAGGATATCGAGCTCGGGATTTCTTACCTGGACAAAGGAATCCAACTGGAGTGTGAGCATTGCGCCAGAATGCGGGCCTGTTTCAAGAAAGGAATGTTCGGATTGGGTAAGTGGAAACGGGTTGATTGATCATTTCAATCGGAGGGTGTGTCAATTTGAGAAATGTACCAGATGAAAGGAGGAAGTAAATGCCTGAATTAATGAAAGACAAATATTATAATTACCATTCAATTCATGAATTGGCTTTACGCATTAAAGCTGTATATCCTTCGTTTCGGGATAGTGATTTTGTAAGCGACATTATGGACGAAACATGGGATGCGCTGGCGCTGAAAGGCCGTATGCGGCAAATTGCCATAAATTTAGGAAAATATTTGCCTGCTGATTATGAACAGGCACTTGCTATCCTTGATCAGGTTCTTGCGGGTTATCCTGCGGGATTTAATGATAATGCATTAATTTACTTCCCGGATTTTGTTGAAGTCTACGGGCAGGATGAGTGCCATTGGGATTTGTCAATCGCTGCATTGGAGAGATATACCCGATACTCAACTGCAGAGTTTGCCGTGAGACCGTTTATTATCAATCATGAAGAGCGTATGATGGCACAGATGTCCGTATGGGCTGGGCATGACAATGAGCATGTCCGACGGCTTGCCAGTGAGGGCTGCCGTCCTGCATTACCGTGGGGACAAGCACTCACCGGATTTAAAAGAGACCCGTCATTAGTACTTGGTATTTTAGAGCAACTGAAAGCAGACCCGTCGCTGTATGTCCGTAAAAGCGTGGCCAATAATCTAAACGATATTTCCAAAACACATCCTGACCTTGTTGCACAAATTGCAATGGATTGGTATGGTAAAAACGAGTATACTAATTGGATCGTAAGACACGGATGTAGAACACTTTTAAAAAAGGGTAATAGGAAAGTGCTGGGTATCTTTGGAGTTGCAGATGCCAGTTGTGTGGATGTTTACGACTTCGCGCTGGGAGCTGCGTCCGTCTGCATCGGGGAGGATATGGTCTTTTCCTTTAAAGTCAGGGCAAAAAAAGCAATGAAGGTGCGGTTGGAGTATGGCGTTCATTATGTGAAAGCAAATGGCGGGCAAAACCGAAAAATATTTCAAATATCTGAAACTTCATTCGTGGAAAATCAAGATAAGACATATATAAAAACGCATTCCTTTGCAGATTTAAGTTCAAGAAAGCATTACCCCGGAATCCATTCCCTTACACTTATTGTCAACGGTACTGAACAAGGCAAACTAGACTTTGAAGTATTGCCCGCTAAATAGCATACTCTGCAACAGACTATTGCGTACTACGCTATCCAGTCGTTTTCAATAGTAAATAAAAGTGTAAATATACAATTGTATCTACATTAAATCACTTTCTGCCAAAGGTTATTTGGACAGAAACCGGTTCGGTTTATTTGTCCAAATGGTAAACATTGCCGATTGCATATAATGGAATTACCTTTATATTTTCATAGGCACAGAAATTTTCAGACGAACTGCGAATACCGTATGGCGATTGTTTTTCTTTGAGGAATAGATGCAGGCTTTGCATGGAACCTCTTTTTCCTGATTTTATTTCAATGGGAATTATATCTTCATTTTTTTGAATAAGGTAATCTACCTCTGCGTTGCTGCTCCGCTCTTCTCTTTTCCAGAAGTACAAGTCATCCTTGTGATAGCAGGATGCTGATTTTTGCAGTTCCAATCCTGCATAAATTTCTGCGATGGCTCCTTTGTTTACGACTTCAAAATCATCGGAAAGAAAAATTTCGGACATATCCAATCCTAACATACGTTGGAACAGTCCCGTATCAAGAGGAAGCATTTTTCGTTTCTTGGGATTGATTTCCGCTCCGATAGGTATCCCGTTTGCCGCAGAGTGTGTTACGGGAATAACAAGCCCGGCTTTAATCAGCAAGTCAAGCGCTTCCTTTATTTGTTTGTAATTTGCATTTGCCGCACCTGAATAAACAAAAGGCTTACCGGCATTTTGCACTACGCTGTCAAAAACTTCTGTGATGCGGGATTCGGGTACACGTTTTTTATATTTGGAAAAATCATCCCTGTATGATATAATCAGGTCATCCATGATTTTGAGGCAATCCAACATGGATTTCCCTTCAACATAGGAAGCAACCACTTCCGGCATACCTCCCAGTATCAGAAATTTTTTCAGCAGCAACAGTGCTTTTTTATGAACAGGTTCTAAAAGAGCTTTTTGCGGGTTCGCTTTTTGTATGGCTCCCCACAGCATTGCTTCATTATTAGCAATCAGGAATTCTTCAAATGAAAACGGATACACAAATAAGGAACGTACCCTGCCCACCCCGAATGAAGGCAGTTCTTCCAGTGCAAATTCAAGGAGTGATCCGGCAGAAACCAAGTGTAACTCGGGATATTTTTCATAGAAATACCGTAAGGAAGAAATAGCCGCAATGCACGCCTGGATTTCATCAAAAAATAAAAGCGTTTTACCCGGAATGATAGGGGTATTATAAATTAAAGAGAGATTCTCGCAGATTTCCTGTGGCGAAATACCCCTTTCAAATAGGGTACATACTTCTTTTTGCTGGTCAAAGTTCACCTCGACAAAATATTCAAAATGATGTGCCAAATTCCTTATAGCCGAAGATTTACCCACCTGCCGTGCTCCGCGGACAAGAAGCGGTTTTCGTTTGTTTTCCTTGCTCCAAGCTAAAAGTTGGTCATCTATTTTCCGGTACAGGTATTCATTTTCCATTTTATCAAGGCATTAAATGATGTATATTTCCAAAAAGTCAAGGCAAATATAATTCATTTTTTCCAAAAAGTCAAACCTGAGTCGATAAATTTTGTACCAGCTCTATAAAGTAGACACTAAAAATCCCTCTCGCACGGTCAATACCTAAAAAAGAGAAGTATGGAAACGAAGAACAGCCAGCGGAGGATTAGCGAGACTATCCGAAAAATAGCTCTGGCGTGTAGCATTGACCGGGTGGATATGTCGCATTGCAAGACGGGCGGTGTCGAAACCGCCCGCGTGATTCTGATCAGACACACCCTTTGCTGTCTGAATCGTCTTCCGATCATCTTCTATATAGACGAGTCTCCTACCTGAATATCAAACGGATGCAAATCGAATTCGTGAGTGATGTTAGTGTCGTCTTGCTGCGACTCCATAGCGTCTTCGCCAAAGATACATCCCTTTAAGGTTATGGTCGTAGTCGTCCAATCATCTGATGCTAAAGGGTTTGCAAAAGACACAATCAAATCGAATTCTCCAATATCCATTAACGAACCATAGGTTGAGCGCAAAAGCTGCTGTGTCCCATAATCCATGGTTATGGACGCCTCATAAGAGATGTTTCCAAACCCTCTGCTCACCGGTTTTCCACCAAGCCCGTAATTGGATTCGATTTTGCGCTTTTTTGCCCATTTGATACCCGAGACTCCTTCCAAAGTCGTACTCCCTTCATCAATACCAAGTGCGGTAGATGACAACGTGATCATTGACCAACTGTAAGCTACATTATTAATTATGGCCATATACTTTATTATTTAGCGGTTAAAGACAGCCCCTCTTCTACGACAATTCGGGTCGCAACGCCTACAGGGACAATTACGTATGATATTTTTAAGGTATCGTTTACCAGTACATTTTGATTCGGATCAATGGTTACCGCATACCCCGAGATCTCTTGGGCGGATTGCATCTTTGAAAGCACTTCACCAACTAAGGTTTTGAAAGACGAAATTTTGGAAGCAGCCAGATAGCCTGTACTTGGATTTACAAGCAAAGGGGCATTGACGTATGGCAACAAGGCTTCACGTACAGCACGACGGCTCTTGTTAATCGTTCGGTTACGGGCTATGGTCCGGTAATCTCCTGTCGAACAAGTTTGATCCTTAGAAATATAGATGCCATTTTGGCGCCCTGCGTATCGGATGGGGAAAATATACCCCTTGTCGTCTAAATCATCCAGGAGAACCGGGGAAAGGGATTCATAACGGTTAAGACTGATAAAATTCTCTTCCGCATCGTCCATATTGATATCGCCGAATCCTAATTCTATTTCCTGAAAATCATCCGAGAACAAATTGAATAACTTGACCCAGGCGATTGACTCCTGGACATTGGCACGCGCAATGGCTCCCATAACAGCACCCAGAAATCCTACCGGACAGTGATTTTGATTGCGCATCTGCATAAGGGATATTTGCTCGTTGTGGGCTTGCCCGAAAATGCAGCTTACACGACTTGATTCACAATTACAAGTGGGAATCTTGTTCAAATCAATACGACGCCCTTCTGTTGTATCCGCACCGGTATTTGAGGGATTAGCACACAAGACCAGGGATAATGGCTGATTTTGCGAGGCCAACGCCTCGGCCTTATCATTCAGCCCTTTCACCAGGTTTAAGTTATATTTGCCTTCTGCACCATTTTCTTTCCAAATAGGCTGCTCTGTCCAAATACCCAGTTGGTTTATTGTACCGCCCGCTACCCGCTGCATCGTTTCAAGAGCATCCCAGGATGTCGAACAGTTTGCAAACATCACATACAGTTTGCCACTGGTATTGGCAGACATGCGGAAGAATTCCTTGATATGATATGCCGGTATCCCGTGCAGGAAGTTCATGTTGGCTTCCTCTTCTTCCGTGGCCGTCACACGTTCAATGATTCCGAAATCTTTTACTGCCGAAGAAAAACTCGTAATATAAACCACATCATTCAGCTTCAGTTTATTCTCATTGTTTTTTCCGTAGCCGCCGGTGAATAACTCCGGTTGAAGTGATACATCAAACAGCAATCCCGTTACCTTCTCATTGGAAGAAGAGGTATCGTTAGGGATATTACCGTCAACATCGGTTATAAATACATTTCCCAGAGCCATTATTCTTTTGTTTTAGAAGTTTTATAAAAAGGATTTTTGTACAATACTGCCTCTTTGCGGAGTATTGCCGGAGTATCCGGAACGTAAGCACTTCCATGACGGTCTACGTAAAGGCTCTCGTAATTGGGATAAACCTTCAGTATCTGCATCACTTGCTCGTCAGCCGCAGGGGGAACAGGAGATTCCGCCACCTTTTTTACTTCCGGACTTGCTTCCGGCTGGATAGCCACCACATCGGCTTCTGCCGCTTTTACTGCATTTTCTCCGGCCTGTTCTGTGACTACCGGATCTGGATTTACTTTCTTTGCCATAAGTAGATTGAAAAAAGGGGAACGGAGCTAATTCCTCCGCTCCCCAGGGTGAGATATTCAAATCAGACGAAAGGTGTTATTCGGTCTTTTTATAGGCGGTGTGTACAACGATCTCCGCTGGGCGGACGATATTCACGTCCATTTTCATGCGCATTTGGAAAAAGAAGAGCTCGGAGTTGGCTTGCAGACGTTCAATTTTAAGAACTTCTGTGTCGTTGGCGTAGTCCACGCCCATCCATAAATTGCTGTCCATACCTGTACTAAATTCACCGAGGACAATCGTGTGCTCCGGAATTCCGACAATGGGTATGATTCGCTTGCCCTTGAACTTATAGCGGTTTACGCCGGTAGAATCCGAATATTTTACCATCTTATCAGATAAATACTGGTCATATGCGTCCCAGGCATCCCATCCAATAACAAAGGCAAGTGACGCCTTTTTCCTGATTTGCTTGGGGCATTTTTTCCACATGGCATACAACGCCTTTTCCACGGCAGCACCATCGGTCAGCTCTGTATTTCCGGATATAATGCATTGTCCGCCTGCAATCGTTTCGGCATCCGTGGCGTTTACATTGTCGAGGATACGTTTGACAACGCCATCGAAATATTTCTCCTTGTTAGAGCCGATTTTTGCGCTACCTTCGGGAGCCGTAACCTTCGCGCTGGCTTCACCGCCGCGGGCAGAAGTCCAAATTGCATTTCCGATGTATTCGTTTTTCTTGTCCATTAATAATCTCAACATGGTTGCTTGAATGCGGGGGTCAAGTTCACGAAATACCAGGTTCCCGTCACTCTGTGCAAAACGCCAGTATTTTTCATAATCTCTCGGATTAAATTCCAGGTAGATCATGAAATCCGCCGGTTCCAGATAACGCTCGGTGAAAACGTATTCATTTTCTCCGTTCTCTCCTTTGCTCCCGTGTACGGAAGCCGGAGTGGGTACATTATCCTGAATGACGTTGCCCAGTTTGATTGCCGGTAAAGTATATTTATGTTGGATACCACTTTTTATGTGTATCAAACCCTCTTTAAAGGTGTCATTGCCTTGCGCGGTGTAGGTCAACAGATCTTCCAGGACCTCACCATTGTAGCCATTCTGTGCAAAATTTAATGTATCAGCCATATTTTATCGTATGAGTTTTTTGTTAAAAAGAATCTCAGCCGACTGGCGGATACTTCCGCGCGAAGCAACAATGCTTCCGGCACAATCAATTAATATTGGTTTCCTACAAACCGGAGAAGATGATCAGGTTAGTTTCTTAAATTCAAAACTCGAACCTACTACTTCCGTTACCTTTTCTGTCATCAGTTCCTCCGCACTCTTGGTAGCTGCAGAGGCTGCCTGGACATTTGTGGGGTCCGTGGCTATTTCTTTAGAAATCTGTTCGCGTGCGGGAATATTGGAAAGCGTCCTCTCGACAAGATCGTAATTGGTAGCAGCCATTTCCTCCCATTGGGCCATACTTTCCAGAGTGATTTTGCCTGCTTTCTGAGCCGAGGCAACCAATTCCTTGATACGGGCCTGACGTTCCGCCTCTTCTTTACGTTCATACTCTCCCAGACGGGCATTGACTGCATCCAGATCTGTTTGCATGTTCTGGATAGTCGCCTCGTTGCCTGCAATTACAGTCTGGGCATCGGTCAGGGCCTTAGTGGTCTCCTTGTATTTTGCCTCGATAGCAATCAGATCGGTAACCCGCGACATCACATCTTTCACTTCATATGCGTCCTGCATTCCCAAAGCGGCGGCTACCGCACCATATTCGGGGGAAACTTTCTTTTCTTCGTTCATATCAGTATTCTTTTCCTTTTCGTTAAGAGTAGGGGCAGTAACTGAAAAGGGTTTATTTTCCGGATTCAAGTCTGAAGCTTCCGCACAAATCCGATTCATCAAAGCCTCCAGGTGTGGTATATCGGTATAAGCGTTCACCTCATTGCGTACCTTCTCACAAAGCTGCTTGGAGGTCTGGAGTACATACTCTGCCGGTATGATACCGGCTTTAACAGCTCCTGCAGCATCAAAAAACGTTCCGTCCTTACCGGCTTCACCGTTCATGATGGCACGTATCTGCTCCGCCTTCAGCCCGAAACGCTTGCGATAAATGGTTTCAATCTGCTTTGTAAAAGCAAGCACCATATCCGAAGGCTGTTCATCTTGTGATTCCGGCAACATCGGATTATGTATCATCAGGATGGCATAGTCACGCATCAGCGAACGGTTGCCGGCACTCCAGATGATTGATGCCATGGAAGCTGCCATACCTTCAATCACACACTCGGTATCTACCTTCGAATTACGGATGGTTGAATACGTAGACATTCCATATAACACACTACCACCTTCCGAATTGATCAGTACCCGAATGCACGATGGCCGTACAACATTCTCCAAATAATCAAACTCATCGTTAAAGCGTGAAGTGCTTTCATCGGTTATCCTTCCAAAAAAACGGATGGTTGCGATTTCATTTGTCTTTGCCTCACCAACGACAAATTGCAAGTGATTTATATCCATATTTTCCTTTTCGGAAAGAATAGCCCTTTACTCCTAAAAAAGTTCAAATTGCTGGATAAGCCTTAATCTTATACCGATAAAAAGCCCCGGGCTTTTACTGACCCGGGGCTTACCTGAAAAACAATCAAGTCACCTTAATCCTCCGGTGTCTTTTCCGGAGCCGTATCTGTTCCTTCTTCGGGAATATCTTCATCTACAGGCCAGTCATAATCACTGGCTTCATCATATGTCGGGCTGGGGTGATTACCATGCCCGCTTTCATCATGTTCCGGAGCATCCGAATGGTCAGTAAAGGGTGGCATAACCACATAGCGCTTCACCCAATTCCGATATCTCCATGCTGAATTTTCACGGAACCAAATTTCATAGTCAATCCAATAGCCTTGCAACATATTAGTAGTCAGCGGCATATCAAAGTAGGTCAAATTACAGCGTTCACTCAAAGCCGGCTCATGCTCCTTTGCATCCTGAATGGCCATATTTAAACGTTGGAATACAACAAATGGGTCGCACTCACGCTCCGGGTCCGAATTATTCAAAGCGTTAAGTATAAACCTCACGCGCATCGTTGCGCGCCCTTCTCCAATACGCTGTTGCTGGACCAGATAACGGATATTGATGAAATGAATAAATATAGCTGGAAAAGCAACTTCATACTCCAGGTTTTCATCGCGTACAATACGTGCAAACTGGCCGTTATCAATAGCGATTGTTTTAAAGAGTACCGGTGAATCCGGATTTTCAGGGTCCTCCCGTATACCTTGAATCGCACGCTTTACTGCCTGATAAACATTCACAATGGCATTTTCTGCATATTCCTCGGGCTCTGTCACCGGTGGAACAGAGGAAAGGGGCGTTTTTTCTGTTGGGTTCTTATCCTTTATCATTGCGGAAATCCTTCAAAAATCATGTCTAACAAATTCGTGTTGATATAATCATCAATACCCTGGTTAAAGCCTATGAACTGACGATGCACAGGACGCCGGTCGGAATATTGGTTTACTGTATAGAGACCGAATTTGGGGTCTGTATTATGTACGGCGGCGTAATTGGCATAACCGCTTTTGTGCTTGCCTCTTTTCTTCGCCATAGGGACACTCTTCTCTGTTGTCCAGATCGTATATTTTGCACCCTTACGGTAAATACGGGTTCTGTTGTCACGCCTTCCGGAAATATCTACCCGTTCGGCTTCCGACTGAATGGATCTCGACAATGTGCCGCTATCGATCATCACCGGATGAGTAAAACGCTTTCCCCAACGTGAAGTCCTCGGTTCCCATTTCGTTCCGCAGAAACCACCGGAAGAAAAAGAAGAAATGAACTGCTTCTTGGAATATTCACCGGCGGCGGTGGCAAAATCAAAAACATTGTTAGCCAGCTTACTTGCCATGTAAGTATTCCATTTTCCGACTACCCATTGCTTGCAAAGCTCATCCAACGTTATCTTTTCCATTGTAACCGAATTTTGATTTTATACGTTCCCCAATCTCGCGGATAGCATTAGGTATGTTATACCGGAAATAAGGATGTGCATTTGTAAATATTCGCCCACCGGCAGCAAGACTCTCTGAGAATACAGGATTCACTTCCGGTTTACGCTTGGAATCTTTAGAAGGCAATGCTCCATAAACAGAACCGAAACCATCTGCTATCAGGAAACACCTGCACCCCCATTCCAGGGGCGGAATCAATTCTACAGGGAATTCACGCTTCGGATAGGAAGCTCCTTCCCAGGCTTCATGCCAGGGACGGACCCGCTCATCTCCCTGTGTCATAAAGGTAATGACCGTACCGGCATCCACAGTCAACCACCAGGCAGCCATACCGGCGGCAAATAAAACCGTCGAATTTTCTTCCCTGGCGTAGGTCAGATTATAGCGCTCACAGATATGCTCATATGCTTCTATCTCATTTTCATCAGGCTCCTCCGGCAATTTTTGGATCATAGCGTATTCTTCGGCTATGGCAAAATCCACCAGGTTTTCTACCGCCGCAATAAGAATCTCCCGTTGCTGCCGTTCACGTTCTGTTGTAAAATCATTGAAATTCCGTAAAATATCCAGGGCACGGTCCATATCAATACGCAGTCCTTGTAAGGCACGGTCGATAAGAAAAGAAGCCCGCAGAGTAATCATATCCTCCAGCACCTCCAGGCTCTCGGCACTTGTCTTGGTATGAATAAGCAGACGGATAAAAGCTTCCCGTATAACGTCATATTCGCGACGCCCTGCATCTTTATCCCGGTCTTTTGTTGATTGGGCGGCACTCACGGCTGACAAATTCGGGAATGGCAGCTTGCCGCTTACTCCATTCCCCGAAGAAAATTTGCCACCTTCACTCCACGGGGATGACCATAACGCTTGAAATATTCTTCATCCGTCATGATATGGCGGTCATTGGAACTGCCACTGCCGGAAGTCACTTCGTCTCCACCGGCAAAACCGGCATTGCCCATCACGTTCAATTGTCGCCCCACATTTATTCCGAATTCTTTTTCTATCTCATCACTGCCGACCTCGAATTTATCCGTAATCATACTGTAGAGTTTGATTCGGTCTTCGTTATTCATCTCAATACGGTTCGAATACCGAAACTCCAGACCGGGCTTGATGTACCGCATAGCTACCAAACGGGGAATGATTTCTTCATTCATTATGTTTTCGATGAAACGGCGATAGACCTCGATACGATCCCGGAATACATCCTGATGGGCTTTGGTTGAACCGACATAACTTTGCATGCCGCCTGCCATACTTTCACTTCCCAGCACCAGGTTGGATACCTCCTTGTTGGCAAATTCAATCAGCCCCGTATAGATGCGTTCGGAATTGCTCATCGTAAACGTCTTGATATCCACTTCGTCCTCAATACCGGTTACAATTATTTTATTCTGCGCGGCATTGGCAATTTCATTAGCCAGGCGTTTGCGGTCTCCGTTACTTTCCGATACCGTCTTACCGTGTATGATGGGTTGGCCATACGTAAAACTGAAGTTAACGTAGTTTGCCAGTGTGAATTTTTTTGCCAAAATAAGCGGTGTGGTGGCCGAAAAAAGCCCCAGTTCCCCGGTATTGACAAGTACGTAGTTCCCTTGATAAACTGGAGAAGACAAATCCCAGTTCGGTAGCCAGAGTCCCTGCCGTTTCACCACACGCCTCTGGTCTGGAAGAACGTTACGTCGCTCAACCAAATTCACTTCTGCCAGCTTTCCGGTTTTAGGATCTATATCCGGCATGATCTCAATCAGCGTATATCCATAAAGCTTGGCCTCCACTATCCCTTTTATGATCTTGTCAAACTGGCTATTTTGAATTTTCTGGGTTTCAGCCACATCCTTGATGTATTTTCCTTTCTCGTTCACCCGGGCAAGCATATAACGGTCTCCTAATATCTGACTCTCCAGAGTTTCAATCACGGCACGTATATGCGCGTCCTGCTGGAGACAGGCTTCGTAAAGGTCTATCAACCGGGAGCGGTCATCCAATACACAACCTAAAGCCACATCCGAACGTACCGACTTATAGCGGTTATTACGCTCAATTTCCCAAACATATTCCTGGATCGTCTTCTTACTGGTCCGGAATATGCTCTCTAAAAGTTCCTTGTTGAAGGAATCTTCACTTGTTACTACCTCCATTTTGATACTTTTCAAAAAGAATAGCTGTTTAAATAAAAATTGGTTGTAGACCCCTAAAAAAATATACAGGACAGAGGCATGTTTCTTCTTAATTTACAGTGAAAAATCTTCTTGTGAAATATACAGAATACGGGGAGTAAAATTAGTATAAATACAAACGTAAATACCTAATATTCAATATATAACGAAGTGAAAAAAGTTTCATTTTGTCGTAGTTTTATAGCTACTAATCAAACAGAAAAACATATATTTGCGCACTAAATTTATTAACAGATAGCACATGAAATAGAAAACAGAAAAAATGAGAACTAAAAACCTTCAATGTCGTCTAGTGCGGTTTGGGGAATTTCCCGATCTGCTCTTTGGGAAATCACAGGAGAATCAAGTGCGATACTTTAATGCTACGCATTATATCAGAAAGAAAGGAAACCCGAAAGTTCATAATATCAAGGATTTCCAGATAAGTTTCCAACACTGGTTCAGTGCGGCAAAGCAAGCATATGGTATCAATCAGGAGGATATTATCATCTGTGACGAAGCAACCGGGGAAATATTAATTGATGAGTGTCTGGCTCTGCCGTTCCTGGCCTATATAGATCCCGAGTTTGGGATATATATCATGGAGCGTATATCCGATATGCTGCTAAACGGTTTCGTTTGCTCGGATACTTGGCTGTTGCAAGCGGTCAGGCGTAGATTTACAATAGAGGAATTAATGTCAAATTTAAAAGAGTGAGAAATGAGAAACAGTGCTTTTAACACGCCAAAAGCTGTTCTGGTCTTTAATGGTTCACAGGTTTTGATAGCCATTACAAGATCACTTCACAGCGCGGCAGAACTCACCGGCGGAAATCTACAGTCCATATCCTTCTGCTGTACCGGTAAATATGCCAGTAGCGGAGGATTCTACTACCGTCACATCCATCCGAATGTCGAAATCGAATTATCCGATTTGGGTACGCTTCAATTGAAGGAGTATGATAAAATGTGCGGAGAGAAACGAGTGTACTATTCTGCGAAGCAAATGGCACGCAAACGCGTATTAGTTGAACAAAAAATGAAAAAACAATCTAAAGAAGAAGATCATGAATAAGAGAACGACTTTTAAAATTAATGGCAAGTCCATCCGGACTGTGTATGACCAGGAGTTAAAAATCAGAATTGACCTCAGTGATTTGTGCAAAATACTGAAATGCGATGACCTGATGCGTAACGGCGAGGCGGTCAAATTGTGCCCGTCAAGTATTAAGATCGTTTTCCATAAAAATGGAAAAGAGACATGGGGTGTAAAACCGGTCGATGTACACAACCTTTTGAATGCTGTACAGAAGGAGACTACTTTACCCCGTTCATTCATCAGAGAAATTGAAAGATGGGCTAATCGCCTGATTGAAAGCGAAAGACCTATGGTGCATAAATCAGAGCCCGTAGTGTTCCATTATACAGATGACTTTCCGGTTACCTTCCAAATCGTAGGTGACCATATCATGGTCAACACTACACAGATTACTACTCAGTTCGGTAAACTGCCGTCCGAATGGTTGCGTATAGCTGCCACCGATGTCATGCGCCACGAAATGGAAGAAAACGGCATCACCGGTACATACGACAAGCAGATATTCACTACACGCGGACGAGGAAATGGGGCCACCTGGCTCGAAGGGCCATTGGCAGTCGAACTTTGTAACTGGATATCTCCACAAGGCGGACTTACTGACTGGTGCGCAGATTGTATAAGAAAACTCGAAACCCACGGTGCCCCGATGCCTGTGCCCAAACATCAGATTACGGCTCAACCGCCACAGCTTTCACCACTCGATGAACCTTTGCCGGACAACCTGGACGATGCCCTTATTTTGATTCGGAAGCTAAAGGGAAAGATGGATGAAGACGCTCCTAAATTAGCGTTTTACGAGGAATTCATTGAGAACCGCGATTCATTCAAGTCCACACGCATCGCGGATGAACTCAATATTTCCCCGCACCAGCTACACCAGTTCTTATTTGAAGAAGGCATATGTAAATACGAGAATAGACGCTGGGTCGTATTGCCATTATACAGGGCATGGCAATGCGATGTTCCTTACGCCTGGACCAGCAGCCTGGGAAAAACATACATCTTTGGTTCATCAAAACGCTGGACGCAGATCGGACGGGAAAGTATCATTGACTTATGGAAACAAAAACATCCGGAATCCTAATTTGAAAGACAATGGAAACCATATTTGAAAAAATAATCCGAAGAACCGGAAGAAAACCGGTACAATGTAAATGCCGGAAATGCAAAGAGCAATGCAAGACTCCCTGCTTGGGAACACCCGACGATATCCTTCGGTTGATTCAGGCAGGGTATAAGGATAAACTGGCTCAGACGGTATGGTGTGTGGGCCTGGTACTGGGACGTGGCAGTATTCCGGTTCCTATGGTGCAGGCTATCCAAACTGCGTCAGGATGTGTTTTCTTTAAGGATGGACTGTGCGAATTGCATGACGCCGGACTTAAACCGACTGAGGGTAAACTGTCCCATCATTCCATTAAACCTGAGAATTTTAAATTCAATAAATCTCTGTCGTGGAATGTTGCGAAGGAATGGCTCAATGAAGACAACCGGGAAACCATCAGACTGATTTTCCGAGAAATCGGCAGATAAATGAAAGTGAAGGAGCGGGAATAAATATCGAACAGCCAGGATATTAGTTCTCGCCTCCGGACTTCCAATTAGTTCAACTTAGTTTAAACCAATAGGTATCCATGGTTCTATTCTTTTCCCAAATAAGGACTAAAGAAGAAATGCTTATGGAACTAAAAAGAAGAATGACAGTTGAAGAAATGACTCAGTACATGAACGAACACTCCTGTAAAATTCCCAATCGGGTAACCGTAGGACGTTATGCCCGGCAACTTGGCTATAAGGTCTACAAACCGATGATCAACCGCAAGATTTGCCAGTTCTATGTAAACGAGCAAATGCCGGCGGATTCGTCCGGCAAATAAATTAAAAGGAGATGCAATTGCACCTCCTTTTTTTAACAGCAAAAATAAAGATTATGACTGAAGAACAACAGAAAATCCCCCAGACTCCTTTCGTGAAATACTACCCCACCCTCTCTTGCATGTTTGATGCAAGTGAAAGTATCTTCATTCTGCATATGCTGGATATTGCATACATGCGCTCCAAAGGCTACAATACGGTCTGGAGCAAAGGACACCTCATGAAAAGAATGAATATACGGCTTAGAACATTCGATCGCTGTGTGAAACGTATGACCGACCTGGGATTACTCGATCGGCTGCCGCAGGACGGCATGTACGACTACCTGTGGAATATGTCGCTTTACAACCGGCTGCTCCGGATCATGTCGGCCACCCGTGACGTCAACCGGCTCAGTGAATTTTGCAGGAAAACATTTGTTGAAAAGAAAAAAAGTATTCAGTCAGTATCAGAAGAGGAAATCGAATCTCTGGGAAATTAGGGTTGTTGATCGGGTATTATCTGTGCTTCCCCCCCTATACAAAAGTGCATAGGGGGGTATGCACAAAAATACATATATAATAAGATAAGTAGTATAAGAAGATAAGATATATATTCTTTTTCTTAGAAGAAAAAGAATCAAAAAGAACTTAGGAATATTGCAGACGGCAAGCCGTCTGGAAAAATTGGAATCGATAAAAAACAAACATACTTTTTCCCAGATACAAAAAAAAGAAACAAACAAAACATCTTTTGTTCTACTCAAATAAATCATGTCACGTTTTCGGGATGCTCGCCTGGAGCTTTTGCTGGAAACGTTCCGCGCAATCCCTCCGGGTGAAGTAATTGCCCGCTTTCCACCGCTTGGTATCCCGTGAGCGGTACTTATCCACGCAAGGCGCCACCTCAAACAAATCACTCAGGTAATAATAGGTTTCACCTGTGGCAACACGAACACGGACATAATCAATGGTTTTCAAATGCCCGTTCCAGGCTACCCCGTATGTTTTTAGTTCTTCAGAAAATATGCGGCGCTCATAAGTACTGATAGGTTCTATTTGATAATCTCTCATAGGTCCGACAACTTCATGCATGGAATATCTGGCCGGTTGATTTTCCATCTTAACGCAATACATCACAAGCTGGCCGTTTTCGTCCACTTCCTTAAATACCCCCAATCCCATTTTTTGTCCCAGAATACTCAATCTTATTTGCTGGTTATTTTTCAGGGTATAGTCAGATTCAAAAAGGGCATGCCTGCGTCGATTCCATCCGAGTTGCAGTTCATTCAACTTATGTTGCAGCCTTAGCCTCTCTTTCTTCGTCGCTTCGCGACAATTCTCCAGCTCCCAATTTATAGGTTCCTGTAGCAAATGTCCTTCCTTGTCGAGCGAAACACTTAATGAGACAGTCTGGTAACTCGCCGCCCCAACAATGCCGACTAAACCATCTTGTGGACTGCATATGACCATACCACGATAAAAGGTATCCTCTTCCAGCCATTTCTTAAAATCTTCCAATTCTATCTCCGGCAGATTCCGGTCCTCCATATTTTCGTTATAATCCACTTGGATGCCGAGCACACTTTTACAGTAGCCCATGATGGCCATCCCGTGTACCTCATCCTTAGCTCTCACTGTTCTCAAAAAAGCTATAATTTGATTTTTTGTTTTCACAATATATATATAGTATTTTTTCTCTTGGCAAATATACAATTATTTGTTTTTAAAAAATATGCCTACACCTATAAAATACCTCATTTTCTAATAGAGTGATAGAAAACGATCAAAAAAGTAAAATGGAAGCCTTGATTATTCACTATATATCCTATAATCAAATATTTATACATAGATATGAACTCATTTCATCATATGAATAAACAGAGAAATTACATAAAGGTTTAAGCATTAACAGATAAGAGCAATAAATAACTTTTTACTCAATATTTGAAATTCAAAATATACAGCATATTCTACTGAATAAACCTGTATATTTAATCCCACATTTTTCGTTTTCTGGAACAAAGGGGCACAAAAAGCCATTTTAACCCCATCTCCTCTTACATTTAAACCTACATTCAAAAGTGAAACTTGAAAAAATGGCCCGAGGACAAATACCCCACCCGCACCGGCAAGCACCCCCACCCTTCCATTTTTATTTTTATCATATCATTGATTATCAGATAGTTATGTGGTTTACTTTCCTACAAAGTAAACCTATTTTGTTAAATAAAGCTCTTTTATCTTTCAATTTAAAACTATTTTTAGAAAACACCCCTATTTACAGACTCTTTTTATTTCTATATCATTTTGCAAGTATCTATATATCAGTTATTTACAAAATCAAAAATCCAACTATCAATCTAATATATACCTTAAATCGGTTCTTTTTTCCTTTTTGCCAAACAAAAATTTTTTTTTCAAGAATATACCTTTTTGTAATAAATTGATTTTCAAATACTTAAAGAAGTGCTTCGCGCGTGTGCGTTCCATGTTTGGAAAAAGACCGTTTTTGTTTATCCTCAAAAAAAAAATTAGAAAATGTTTGGAGATTGAAGAAAAAGAATTTATAATGCAGTGTTCCCAATCGGAAACGAAAAGGGAAAAGCAGACAGTAAAATATGAACTAAAAAATATATAGTAAAAAACAGAAAAGCAAAAGCCGCAAAAGCGAGAAACAAAAAAGTTTTTAAACGAAAGTTAGTTTTCACTTTGGAAAAGTAAAACAGCCTGTTAGCTATGGAGCTATTAAATAGTGCGTTAAATAACCACGCTTAGCAGGTCTGCAAACCATTGCAGCAAGTCGGAACGGTGTAGTACGTGTACTACTGCCGAGTGCCAAAGGTACGTTATATTGGGAGTATCGAGCACTGAAAAGGGAAGTGTACCAATAATGCCATAAGTGCGCCCAGTGCGCCCGGACTAAAATACACAATACGGAAAGAAGCACTCCGTACGGAACTTGAGAAAAGAGTATTGCCAATGTTATACCCATAATCACCAGCCGTCCACCGCCCGAATGTTAACTGCCGCACTGGAAAAGGTGCGGGACGTGCCAAAGAAGCGTCTTGCCGAAATGGGAGTAAGTAAGCGTTTGCCATGTGCAAAGATATGTGTATTTGTCAATTAGCATTGCAAATATAGCATTTTTTTTGTGAGCAAACTATGTGGTACGTTAAAAAGTTGCGGAAATGAATTAAAACCTGCGCATATAGGGTGAAATATATGGGCAGGTTATGGGCACGTGGCAAGGTAGCCACATTTCGCAGCAATGTGAGATTTCCGGTTCGATCCCGGAAGTGCTCGCAATACGCACTTTTGCGTAGTTACTTCAAAAAAACTTAATATCATTATGGCAACAAGTAAATTAAGTGCAGAACAGTTTGCAAATTTAGTGAATGAAATGAAAGGTGTAACCCTTGTGTACAAAAGTGTAGACCGTGAGGGTAATGAAAAAGAAGCTGCCCAGCAATTTTTCGGTGCAGACTACGAGCCTAAAGACAAGACGCAGAATGAAATTTTCCGCGTGTGGAAAAACGTGGTGATGACTTTCTGGGCGGTAAAAGCCGAAGAAATTAAACTCCGTGAAGCAAATGACGGTATCCGCTCGAAATTCCGTGCCACAACTCCGTGCGCTATCATCTTCCGTACCGCAAATGGCGAAACGGTGAAACGCTTTGACTTGGAAGAGTCAGTGTGGGCAAAAATCGGACTTGTACCCACAAAAAAGGATTTTGAACGAACTGCACGTGATTACAAAAAGGCTATTCACGCTGCCGCAAAAGCGTCCTTTGATGCGCTTGGCTTCCGCGTGGCATTGCCAAAAGAAACGGAGCAACCAGTAGAACAACCTGCCGCAAATGTAGTAGAGCAACCCGCTCCACAATCTGCCGAAGTAGTCGCCGAAGCTCCGACGGAAGTAGTAGCAGAAGTTCCGGCTGAAGTAGTAGCAGAAACAACTGCCGAAACTGTGACCGAACAAGCAACTGCCAAAGCTAAAGGCAAGGGCAAGGGTAAGGGTAAAGGTAAGAACAAGACAACCGAACAACCGCTTGCGGAACAACCCCAAGAACAGCCTGTTGAAATGGTAGCCGAAGAACCTGCCGAAGTTGTGGCTGAAACAACTGCCGAAGTTGTTACCGAAAAAGAGCAACAACCTGTCACAGAAATGGAAGTAGCTGCCTAATTCCTCAGAATATCCTGTGAATATTGTAGGTAGTATGCCCGCATTGTATGGTGTTATGCCAACTTTGCGGGCTTTTTCTATTTAATAACCTTGCATATCATTGGCAAATGATATGCCCTAAAACAAAGTAAGCCGTGAAAGTAAAAATATTGCTATGTGCTACCGTGTTATTGCTATTACTATTGTTATGCGGTACAGCACGACACACTACCAATGAACCAAAGGTTGTCACTGATGTAACCCTTATACCGCAAGGTGCATACGAACAAATCATACTGGAGCATGAAGGTATTACAGACGAAGAAATTTGCCGGATATATGCCAGTGATGTATCGTACTGGAATGAGGTGGATAAAATAATGTGCGGTGATTGATTGCCGCACACCCTCACACTTCAGGGTGTGCCAAAAATGGTTGGCATATCGGGTTCGACTCCCGGACATTCCACACTACAAATTTTATTTCAACTTACTTCTTTGCATCGTGACGATGCCAGTTCCCACCTCCGACATAACACGGTTGAGCACAGTGCGGTAGGACCGCTTAAATCACACTTAACTGTGTGCTCTGTGCCCCGCTGTTATCCTGACAGGACAAGAATAGATGAAGTAAAAGGAATACACGGTAGTTTCAAAATCGCTTAAAAAATAAATTCTATAAAAATATTTGCAATGAGAAAAAAAATGAAAGAAGTACTGTTTATGTACGAAATGGGCTTTGAAAGCCTACAAGGTTGTGGTTGTATGGTTATTGATATTGTGGCAAATCATTCATACAAAAGAATGGTTCCCATCGAACGTATGGACCGAATACTTAGACTGTGCGGCATAAAACGCATTGGGAATGGATTAAGTTTTGAACTTATAAATCCAGAATACAAGAGAATAATTATTATTGGAGGTTATACCCCACATAAACACTAAGACAAAATCATAATACATATATGGTAGAAATATTCAGTACAGACCGTGCCATGAGTCTGGGCTGCTTTGTAAACTTCAAGGCAGCCAAAGGTACACTTGACGAACTTGCCTGTGCCGGAAAACTTGGTAAAAAACCGGCTGTCATGGTATGCAGTTATAAGAACGATGAACCACAACAGGAATACACTGCAACCTATTCTGGCGGAAAGTGGCGTGTGCCTAAACTTCCTAAAGTTTCCCGGGACACATCCGGAGAAAGGACCAAAAGACATCGGAAGAATCGCTTGTGCAAGGAATATACATCATCGGAAGAGATGTTTAACGAAGGTTTTCCCGACTGGATGAACCGTTCGTATCCCATACCTGCCTGCAAACAACAAGGAATGAACGTGCGAAGACGTATTCATGCCCATTGCTGATGAAATAACACCCTATGGAAACAGAAAATATACGCTATTATCCCTGCACGGATTGCGGTTGCAGGGATTACTCGGTGCATTCTGACGGAACCTATATACAAGTCATCTGCACTTGCTGTGGAAAGTTTGCCACTGAAGGTTATGGTAATTCCGCATGGGAGCTTCTCAGGAAAAAGCAAGTTCGTGAATTTCCGGATGATGATATTCTTGATTTGCTGGAATTCTGGGAAAAAGCCCTTGCCGAAGCCAGAGAGAAGAACAATACGGAAGCAATTATGACTCATCAGAATGAAGTGAACCTTTTACAGGGCGAAATACTCCGCAGGAATATCACTGATAAAATACTGCAACGTCAGAAAGAAAGGGAGAAACGCGAAAAGGAAAAGAAACGCAGATACCAGTTTGAGAACCGGATAAAGCGATAATACAAATAAAAAGTGCATGGATTTTAATCCTTTTCACTTGATGCGTACTAATCTTAATGTGTAACAACTAATATAAACAGCTTATGGAAGGTGTAGAAATGCTGCAGAAAATCCGTGAACAACTTGCTAAGAATGGCGGTGGATGGGATTTGACTGATGATAATGGCGAACCAATAGTATATGATAATGAAAAGGATGTAAATATCCCCGATATAACGCTTAAAGATGGCAAAGAAGTGTGCGCCATTATCCCCCTTGGATATTTCTGTGATGAAACGATTGAACTAATTTATCAGGTAGTAGTGTAAATATGGGAAAACGAAATATATCATGGCATGGAAATGACGTCAATAAGGCGACCAGCTTATTTGAGTATGGTTTGCTTATGAGGTGGATGCCAAAACAACAAAGCTGGCAATGTATTTATCAATCGGCTTGTCCTCCTGGTATTGTACGATACAGTTATGGCTGGATAGTCGAAAAAACGCTCGACGAAATCTTCATGAAAGACTGGGGTGTAAAGCATCTCAAATCGTTTATGGATTTCTGTGGAAGCTGCTGGGAAGAATGGAAAGAATTTACCATGTGTCAACGCATAAATGATTTCATCAGCTATTTTGGAACTGGTGAGTTATTCAGTACAGATACCACAGGTGGGTATAGTATTAAAGAAATCTGTAAGAAGCTGCATATAAAATACGATTCCGATTATGAAAACATGTAGATTTTGGTCCACTTAAAAAGTAGAATATGAGAGAAGACTTAGGATTTGTATTACGAACCGTAGGTGCCGATTGTACTTGTGGAGGATGTACATCCAAATTTGAATTTCTTTTCGTGTTTTCCGAAGGTACAACAAATGAAGAAATTGAAGCCTTTGTGACAGACAGAAAAAAAAGGAATGAAGGTAGCAAATATGACGTAACCCGTGAAAAGTGTGTCCGAATCTGTCGGAGAAGAAATGGTTATGTATATGCGGAAGTTGTATTTAAACGTGCGGAAAGTGAAGGCACATATATGGCAGGCGGAAATTACATCTGCTCCAGTAATACCAATTTCATTGATATGATAGGACACAGCTATCCAATATCTGTTCATGACAGATTTGAGAGCTGGCAAACGTATGAACAAATGTCGATTTGATATAATCGGATATAATTTGGAAGCAACATGGAAAGTTATTATATAGATTACCTGTATCGGGAAATATCCCTAAAAGAGGAGGACATTGAAGCCGTTCCAAAAATGGGACAAGCCGATGATGTTTGCAGCATAATAGCAGACAAGAAGTATATTATACGGCAATTCAAAGATGTTTCATTTAAAACATTGAAAGATACAGTCTGCAAATTATGCGATGAACCGGAAATAAAAAGCCGCAAAGCCGCATTGATGTATCTGGTTTGGCTCGCAGCCTTGGATATAAAAGAAAAACGCTTCTTATCGCACGGTTCTCCGAAAACCAAAGTCTTTGCAGATGGTTTCGTGTGGCTGATTATCAGTAACGAACAAGCCCGGCAATTATGGAAGACAGAGGCTTTTTCTCTGTATACTCTCTACGATGATGATTCGGAAAGCATGATTGAAACAGAAGAAGATTTGGAAAATAGCATTCGCCGGGCTTCTCTTATAGGTATCGAAGTGGGCTTTCTTTCCCAATTACTAAATTCCGGTAAAATATACCCATGAGTGTCCTATATCAACAATGGATTGATTCCTTGCAATGCGCAAGGATCAAACCGCTTGCCGATAGCACCTGTTGTAAACTGCTGGCAATTCTCTATGTTTTTGGAGGTAGTAGAGAAGAATTTACTCACCATGAGAAATTTCTGGCGGATATTAGTTATGCACAGAAACGCTTGAATATATCAGGTGGAGAGATTCCGGACCAGAAGTTAATTCCTGAACTACAGAAATATATCGACGGACTTATCCCCGATGGGATTCAAGGTGAATGGAGAAAACCCCAATGGGCTTTAGCGTTGATGAGTAGATATGATATAACCCTATAAAATAATGTAACAACAAAAGCGATATGAAAATACAATATGCAAGTGACTTGCACCTGGAATTCGAAGCCAATTCCAGATACCTGCGTAAAAATCCAATTGTCCCCACGGGAGATATTCTTTTACTTGCCGGAGATATTGGCGTACTGGGAGAAGATTACATGAAGTATCCCTTCTGGGATTGGGCTGCTGAATACTTCCAGCAAACTTTGGTCGTTCCCGGAAACCATGAGTTCTACCAGAGCGAAGATCTTGCTTCATTCCATACAGGAATGATAAGAGAAATACGTCCTAATGTGAAACTATGCTATAATAGTGTAGTAACAATTGACGATGTGGATTTCTTCCTGATTACTCTTTGGGCGCATATCCGCACAGAAGATGCCTTTTATATCCGGCGTGCCCTGTCTGACTTCCATTATATAAAATATGGTGGGAAAAGACTCGAACCGGAACAATTCAACAGAGAGCATCAAAAAACGCTACAATTCCTTGATAATGCCTTAAAAAGCAGCGTCAGTTCAAAACGTGTGGTAGTATCCCACCACGTACCGACAGAATTGTGCATGTCACCAGAGTTCAAAGGCAGTACATTCAATGGTGCTTTTGTCGTAGAACTACATGATTTTATCTATGACAATCATATCGACTACTGGATATACGGGCATTCACATCGTAATATGTCGGAAGTTGATATAAATGGGACAAAAGTAATATGTAATCAACTCGGTTATATCGAAGACAACGAACAAAAGAGTTTCAATCCGTCTATTTGTTTCGACATTTAAACTGATAGAAAATATACCCAAAGGCATAGGACATAACATCTTATGTCTTTTTTATTTTTTGCCAATAACCCAGCAAATGAAAAAAGTGGGCTATTATTTAATCCTTCTTACTTAATACGCACTAACCTTAATATGTACGAACTAATAATAATATAGTATGCCATATCCTAAAGCCGGCGATACCGCCACCCTTATAGAACCTTACAGAGGTTACTATAACATAACACTGATTGAAGAAACAGACCGTGGATGGATTGTTGAAATCTGCGGCAGTGGAAAAGTGATTGAAGTCTGTGATGATGAATTTGAACTTGATTAATAATTCTGTAATATGAAGCTGCACGAGCAAATAACCTATCAGGGTTATCATATCAATATATATTATGACCCTAATCCAGAAAGCCCAAGAGAATGGGATAATCTCGGAACATTTTATACTGCACATCGCCGCTATCAACCAGAAGAGGATTTTGACAAGCACTTCGATATTGAGGATGTTTGCGAGAATGGTCGTCCCGGAACTTTCCGTGAATCCTTCCTACAGAAATACATTACTCAGAATATCTATATGTTGGATCATAGCGGGCAGACTGTTTCGACTACTTCTTTTAATGATCCGTGGGATAGCGGTTGGTTTGGGATGGTAGCGGTTAGCATTGAAAAGGTAAAGCAAGAATACGGTTGGAGAATACTTACCGCGAAACGTAGAGAGCAAATAGAAAAGTACCTGACTGGCGAAGTGGATACTTATGACATGTACCTGCGAGGTGACGTTTATGGCTTTCAGATAACACCAGAAAACGATGACAATAACGTACTTGACAGTTGTTGGGGATATTTCGGTGATGAAAATCTGAAACACATGATAACGGAATGCAAATCTATTATTGATGGTTATATATCCCAGGCAAGACAAGACAAATTGAAAGAAATAGCTGAAAAAATCCGTAAATACGGACAACAATTGTTCCTCCCGTTTCCCGATTTACAACCTAAAATAGAGTAAAAAGATGATGGACTATTTAACTGCTTATTGTAAGCGTAGAGAAAACAATCACAATGTATTAATGGCATTAGCTGAACAATTAAAAGCAAGAGGCTGTAAAGTCTATTCCACTAAATGCGAAAAAGCGAGAAATATGCGAGAGTACATTGTCGTGGAGAAAGATAGTAAACGTAATATTGTTGGTTTTGCAGAGGTGCCATACCGGTGGTATATCGGAAGTTCTTATTCTGGAAAAACATCCGGTCTTGTTGGGGAAGATACTTACGGCTTCCCGTTCACTATCGATGAAATCATTGAATCACTTGTACCAACTACTCAAAAGATAGATTGGTTTTATGTGGAGATTTAAGCTATGGAAAAACAGATTATTCCCAATCCCATTTGCCCGAAAGGTTGTGTCTATTTGAGTGACGCAACTTCATACCCCTGGAAAAACTTTCGCTTGTACATTGAGCAGTCTAAATATTATACCATCTGCAAATTGGGTAGTAAATATTACTGGTACGATAAAGATAAAGAGCTTATCCAGTTCGAAGATACTGGTGACAATATATTTGAGAGCTTCTTATTCAAATCGTATAATTTAGGCTATCCGATAAGAATCTTGGAATAGAAAATATCAATAGAACAATTAATAACAAACAACATGGATTATAAAATCAACGTAGATGGAGAACTGATAGAAGTCTCCGAATATTCAGTAAAAAGTTTCTTTGGGGAATTAGTCAGCTCCGAATCAACAAATGAACAGCGTGCTACTCTCATCGCGGAACGAAGGGCCTTAGCCAAAAAGTGCTGTGTGAATGCTGAACTTCCCTTTTATGCAGGTTTGCTCTTTGGTGGAGAACTGCAACCTAACGAATGCTTATATTTCAAATTTGGCTATGATTTGGTTTGGAATGTATCTATCAAACGTCTTGAAAATGGGCAATATGCATTATATGCTTCTAATTTGAAAAACTTGTCCGTACATGAAAAAACTTTTGCTACAAAGCAACAGGCAATCCTATTCTGTGCAAACAGATTCAATGAGGATGCCATTATTCATGATTTATATCCGGATGCCCAAGCGCTATGTGAACAGTATGCTAAGAAATTTGAACATGAGGCGAGAGAAGAAAGGTTGGCAAAACAGATTGAGCATGAAGTCAATGACTACAGTTTCAGTTATAAGAAATTTGCGCAACAAATTCGTACCATGCATCCGACGCTCCAGCAAAATTTCTTCAGGCTTATTAAAGAAAGTATCCTTTTCATGGCTGACGAGAAAAGTCATTTTATCGATCCACGCAATCGGGCGTCCCACGATATTTGCAAACAACTAGCGGAATTGCTTCAAGACAATTACATTCCACACATCTGATAAGCAGAAACCAATGAATGTAAAAAAATACCGCGTAATGATTGAGTTGGACACTTTTGAAATTATAGTGTCCGCTAAAAATAAAACGGATGCAAAGAAAAAAGCCATTGGGAGGCTTCGGAAAAAGAAGATTCCGACTTTGATCCGAAGAGGATGGCCTGATAATAAAAAACAAATCTTCATTAATGAAGAGTAATTCAAAAACAAAATAGAAAAGGGGAAATCGTAAATCAAATTAGCGTGCAAAAGGAATTATTGGCAATTGAATTTCGTTATCATGACCGACCTGAAGATGTAACTAATTGTGTATGCCGTAATAAGACTATAACGATTGGTATATTTGATACGTTGGAAGAAGCTATTGAGGAAGGTAACAAGGCATTAAAAGTTTTAGCTAAACACTTTATAGTACGCCCAGACGACAAATTCCAACTTCACTATCTTTTCGGAAATCCTCGGAGACTGGTAACAAACTGTTGTTACTCTACAAAAGGGATACAGTATTTTGCTCGGATAACAGCTTTGAAGTTTGACGATTTGTCAAACACCATTAAAGAAACATTTGATGCGTATGAAAGATATATGGATACATGTCTCTATATAATTTAAAACATCAATAAAAAATCATACAACATGGAATTAACAGAAAGAATTGCGCACCGTGTCACAATGGTGCGTCGTGTGGACAATCCACAAGGTGAACCGCTTCAGTTTAATTACCGAGGTAAAAAGTTTGGATATTGTAACTACCAGCACACCGTTGGAGAGGAAAGCAATGCAACTCCCATATTCAAAAAGGACTACTCCCAATGGGAAGCTGTCGAATTTAGTCATCCGGCATATCTGGACGGGTACTGGAGCCTTGCTTATGATTCATACCGTGGAATCTCCCAAAGCCCGGACGAGCGTGGGCAAAGCACCATCGCAGACTACGAGAAAGAACTGCATGACGATCTCTCAAAGATGCCTGAAGAACAAAAAGAGAAATATATTCAGAATTATAAAAAATATTTTTCTGCATGGCTTTCAGCGCAAGGGCGTTGTCTCAGTGCATTTATTGCAGGACCATCAGGTTTCAATACCCGCCGCAGCGAAAAAGCCAATACTTCCAGTGATAATAGATATAAGGAATTCCGGGAGTGGCGTGAACGGGCTATCAAGGCGATAAAGGAACTTATAGAGAGAAATAAGCCGGAAGCTCAAAAGGTGGATGAAGAATGGGAAGCGTTGAGAAAAAGAATTGACCGGAGTATAGAAATCATCCATAGTATTAACATAGGTAAAGAACCCGGAGATAAAGCGTTGTTTGTCAGCAATCTGGTTAACAGGATAGGAACCCACGCCAATAATGGTAATGTAGAGATTGTGGATAAAGCCATAGCATATATCCGTGAGTGGAACGCCAAAGTAAAGAAACCCATTGTTACCGAACGTAACAAGCTCTTTAAATTCCCGGAAGTTGCCCGCAATGTCCGTGGACGTGAAGAAGCAAAAGCAAACCAGGAAAACAAAGAGGTTCGTGTTGGCAATGTTACAGTTGTCTGGAACTACGAAATAGATCGTCTCCAGATACTCTTTGACGAAATACCGGACAAGGATACAAGAACCCGACTACACCGTGAGTTTAGTTTCAATTGGTCCTCAACAAACACGGCATGGCAGCGCAAACTTACCGATAATGCCGTGCGTGCAGCCAAAAGGTTCCTGAATGTAGAAACTTTTTAATTAACTATGGTATGAGATATGTCATAGACTCACGCTACTATCGTGGCTATACTGTAGCCATTATGCACGACAATGTGCATAACGATAATGACAAGAGAGAGACACTGAAAGGTATTCGTAACAGGCATAACAATCCTCACCTGACCGCCATTACCCCCGAAAGGTTGGAGTTAATGAACAGGCGTTATCGAGAATCCATTATTACTCCTTTCAGGGAAATCACTGAAGAAAGGTATTATGAGCTGCTTAATTGCCTTCCTCCGCTACGTATGAACCGGTACAGCTTCTTTGCCGGAGGAGAAATATACGATGATCTTTATCTGTTTTGTTTTACAGTGAACGGAAAGTTTTATTGTGGTGAACGCTCCATCAGACTAACTACTGACGAACTGATACGGCTTATCAACGAACACACCGGCAAATTGAAATATCACCCGGCTCTTGTTAAAGGAGAACCTTATAATCAGTATTTCAGGTGGTATAACCGGGAAGTGAAACGTACTCCATACTTTTTTACGGATGGTCAGCACATGAAACCTATTGCAACTCTCAGTTCTGCTACCGGCAACAAATATGATGACAACCGTAACAGACGAGAACTGGCAAAGTATCTCCGGTCACTTAGAAGCAACTGCTATCAATATCTGACATACTATTCCCGCGAAGAAAACATCTTCGATTTTTTCGCATGGCTGGGAAAGAATAACTATACACTGGAAATACAAGGAAGCCTGTTCTATTTCGATGAGAACAGAGAATTTGCTGATTTTCATGGAAATGTATGGGAGTGCTCCGCAGTTTTCAGTTACCGCATATACACATGTGAAATGTTACAGCATGTCATCAATCAACTTAGAACCGTTAAGCGTAAATATGCTTGGAAAAGAGATAAATAGAACAATGGAAAACGCAAAGAATGTGGCTCGTTTGGTTCACGATGTGCTGAACAAAAGAGAAGAGGGAATAACTAACTATGTATTCCATAAGATTGAGAAACAAACTGAGGATATAATAATTGTCAGAGTCAGCTATACATGGTCTTTACATGGACATAAAAAGCCTGTTGAAAATATACAGTGCGCAATTTATAAGGAGAATGGTATATGGAAACAATTGGTTTAAAATCGGGAAAGTTCCCACGTGAACATTCTTTCTCCCTGCCATATGCAAAAAAGGCAGTGAATGAAGTACAAAAAAATTATGACCTTGCAAAAAAGCTGTGGGGTGATATTTAATCAGGTAGCCTTCTGGCTATCATAAAGTTACCCCAAGCTATTAAATTAAAACAAGAAGGAACAATATGAGAAATGAATATTTCAATATGATAGGGCAAAAGGCTACTAATGGAAAGATGATTCTTATGGCTGTTGTGCCAGATGATTTATTTGGAATAGAAGTGCCTAATATTTTTCAGGTGCAAGCTATTAGAACTGTCCCAACTATCTATACAGGAACATATCCAACCATACGAATTGTAACCGATAAGTTGGAAGCAAGAACAGATTTAACAGGAAAAGGCATAGCAGGTATAGTTACTGGTGAAAACTGGTACAATGTTTCTCAGGAAGATAAAAATGAGTATGGCATTAATATCAACTTATAACTGATAAGATGAATGCAATAGAATTTCAGAATAGATATACAAGAGTAGTAAAAGACTTCTTTAGCAAATGTTTGGAATATGAACAAATGCCATTGCGTAAAATGCAAGATATTACGATATACTGTACTGATAAAGGATTTGATTTACGACTCGAAACAGTTGATTATAGCTTTTCACAAGAATTTGAAGTTGACAATAAAGAGATTACTCCTCTTCATTTTGAGACACATTAATGTTCATAACTGGAAAACATGAAAGAAATTATAGCAAAATTGGTATCAACAAATGATACACAAAGATATTATGAACTATCCTCTCCGATTTTTATAGGTCGAAATCTTGGTCATGATGTTGACATTGTTGCAGAACTTGAAGAATGCAAGGAGAAACGGATGAAACCGGAGTACAAACACCTTCTCCGCACAGACGGATGCCATATTATTTGTGTGTCGGATGCATACACACACATTGAAAGACTTGTAATCGTAGGTGAAAAATTCCCAGCAGGATATGGTCGGACCAGTATTCAAATAGACGGCTCCCACACCATGAGGATACACGGCGGTGATGAAAGATCTGTTTATCCCGACGAAGTATATTTAAGGCATCTGGGAATGATTAACGGTGTACAAATAATCTTGGATACAGAGCAGAAAAAAGTAAAAAAAATAATATGAATATATATAGTAAGTATGCAGTTTGATGTACCTTCTTTGTGAAGATTTCTATCGTGCCTTTTATTTGCACGCTCAACAAAGAAAGTATTCTTATGCATAGAAATACATATAGCTATGATACAAGCAGAAAAAAGAAAATTTCATTTGGGCAACAGCCTTTACACAGGCGAGGCGGCTTTTGTAAATGGATACAATGGATTTACACACACAGAAGATGACGGGTTGTTGTGCGCCCTACTTCCTGACGACTCCTTTCATTTAAGTTGTTGGTCGGAGGATCTCAAACCTAATAAATTGCTTGATGAGAACAACGAACCACTAATAGACTGGAATTCGAGAGGGGGAAATGTCTTTTTGTATGAAGGGCAGATTTATAATATACGCCGCCCGGTTTTACTGAGTAAAGGATATAAGGTTGTTTCCAAAAGGACAAAGAAAGTTCTTGCATTCCACAGTGTTATACCGGTAATAATTAACGGGAAAATAACTGATTTCCAGTATATTCTTTTGGATATGGAAAAGAAAGTCAAAATGATAAGGCAACTGGATTTAGAACAGAGACTTCTGAAAACGTGGGAAATAACCATTTAACAACATGAGTGGTGACAGAGAAAAGTAATAATCAATTAGAAGTACATGAAAATATTTAATTACAAAGTCCAACTATATGTGAAAGTTTGGCAGGAAGTCGAATTAACAGTGAAGGCCCACTCTCAAAAAAAAGCTGATGCGATGATGATTCAGTTGGCTAAAGACCAGCCGCTCTCTTTGGATAACGGTAATGATAATATTGAGATAATGAATACGAAATATCTCTGTGATACAGAATCTTTAGTGGACAACACAGATAAGCTAACGGTGGAGGTTTATAGAAACACTTGCGGGGGCCGCATCCTTGAAAATGTTCTATACACCAACGCAAAGAGAAGTACAAAGGAATTATAACAATTAAATAATCCGAGAATATGACATCAGAAGAAGCCATCAAAGAACTCAGTGATTGGGCAAATGCCTCACACGCTTATTTATGCAATCGTGAGGGGTATCCACGGGGCTATAGAAATGGAATTGAACAAGCAAAAATTATAGTGCTTGGAATACTCTCACAAATAAGTGTCAAACATAACAAATTGAAACAGAAAGAAAATAACATGAGCGTAAATTTATATACAGGAAAAGTGTATCAAGTTAAACTTTCAGAAGTTCTTGTATACGGCATTGATTCCAAAGAAGCAATGTATGACTTATTTCAGGAATTTGAAATCTCCCATAATGCGGATGACGAGTTCGATGAAGAGTATGAATTAAAGCGTTCCGAACTACAACGCTTCCGGAACGAGATTGTAAATCACACCGAATATTTTCAGGAGCGTGCCAAATATTTCATTGAAAAATTGAAAGCTATGAATCTTACCGAAGAGCAATTCATCCATGTTCTTGACAGGCTTATCAATGAAAGCGACCAGACAAACGATTTTGTTTTACTCACATGGTTCTAACTCTTATATAATATGGCACATCCGATTACCTACCTTCTTCCTTCTTATTGGGCGTGTGCCCTAATTAATGGGGATTACACAGGATTAACTGAAGAAGATAAAAAAGAAATTGAGGATTTTCTGAAAACCGCAGAGGGCAGTCCCGTTTCTATCGATTTTGAAACCGAAGGATTTTACCATTACAACGATGCCGGCACATTACCCGGCAATTGTGCTAAGTTTACCTTTTTAATTGACGAATAATCATGGATAAAATCATAATAGAACAAACAGCAGGAATGTGGCTTTTCAAGATTACATTCCAACATTCGACTAATCCGATTATATGCAATGAATCCGGTTTTAAGGAAACCCTGGAACGCTTCGATAAAGGCATTAAATCAATCAAATACCTGTCAGGAGAAAGATGGCTCAAAATGTCCAGAGAGAAAGTACGCCAGCACTTCTCCTGGGACACAGAAACCGATTTATTCCTGGCACAACACTACTATTTCAAATGTTTACCGACGAAAAAACGCAAAAAATAATACACGCTGAATTAAATTCCAGCGTGTCCCATGGGACCATGCGAAGGCAGGATTTAATCCCGTCATTTATAGATATTATTCAGGATACACCGGAATATGTACAACTGATGCACGCCATTCCCTGCCATGCCTCGGAAAACGAGAAAGCCGAATGGTGGGACAGTGAAGATGCAATTCACCTATTAGAATCGCTCTTCGATACTCTTAATGATTACGCCCCTGAAGGTTACTATTTTGGTGCCCATCCGGGTGACGAATTGGATTACGGATTTTGGAAAATAACGGATTAAAAACAAGTACAATGAATAAAATAACCAATACATTCAAAGAACTATTATTATTGTCATCGGGCAAGTCCATAGGAAACATTCGTCCTTACCGCTTGAAATCATCTCCCAATTTCTTCGCCGGGTTTGAGCAACTGACACCGGAAGAGGCCCGACGTGAAGAGATTATCATTCCCGAGAATCATAAACAGGGAGAACCGGTCTATATCATGCGTATCGGTCCCTCCATTTTCCGTGACTGGATTCCAGCATGGATGTTTGAACCTGTCTTTGAACCCGTCCCCGAAAAAACGGAGAAGGACATGATACATACCCTCACAGAAGAAATCCAATCTCACTTCGACAATCAAACGGACCTCAACAAGAAAGCTTACGCCTTATCGGTGGAACTGATAAAGAAATGTGATGGTAGTATCCATGACATAGCGGACGACGAGCGTGATCCGTCAACCTATATTACGCTTGTCGATGTGGACCCGGTACTGTTCATCATCACAGAAGCCTCCCTGAACGGGTCGGAACAAATTGTATTGAATGGTCATGGCTATTACAGTGGTATAGAGTATGAATGGACCTGCAATGACACAACTCTGGGGATGGATATTCTGAATTTCGTCCTGTTGTATTATAAAGAACAAGAAATACAATGAAAAGAAAACATATTTTACACACAATTCGTGAAGAAAAAAACAAGGGGTACAAGCATCTCTACAGGGTTCGCCGTACCCTCATGAAAGTGCTGAAAGAATACCTCAAACAGAAATACGGACGGAAAGTATGCTTCATTCTTCCGATGGGTGATCCGCTTGGAGATCTGTTGGATGAAAGAAGCTTCTATCCTTCCTCTGTTACTGTTTATGACAAACATGGTTATGCCGCTTGTAGTGCCGCCGTTTCAATGGAGCTCACACCGGAAGGAAAAATCAAAATCATGACTGATGAATCAGGAAACATCCAGGACGCTGAAGAATACCTGTCATACGATGACCTGCTCGTTCTTTGCAGTACAATAGAGGAATACGAACATCTGCAACCTGCTCTCCGAAGGGAAATGACAGAAAGTGGGGAATGGAAAGACCATGCTCGCAAACTTCTTTCGGAATGGTTCCCGAAAGCGGATGTTGGGATTCTTGAAGACTTCATCCGTGAACATTGGAAGAACCAGCAACCGGATGACTATAACCTAAAACTTTTTATACAATCCAACTACTCGGAACATGGAAAAGAAAGTGTTTGACGAACAGTACGCACATACCTGTGGGCAGACAATTCACTGGGTAAATACAAAGGCACGTGAGGAATGCAGGATAGAAACGGCAAAAGCAGTCCCAAAGCTGCTGGACGATATTCAGGAAATTGAAAAAGCTGTAAAAGGAGGACTGGAAATAAACAAAAAAGTTTGGGAACCGGGAATGAAGCTACAAGCAATGTTCCAGTGTTTGTACCAGGTATTACGCCTCAATGTTTCTGTTTACCGGAGTGTCAAGGAAATTGAGAGGAACTTCATCAGTCCCTACGTGATAGAACATCAGGTCAATGACAGGATGACGCTTGAAAAAGTAAAGGAGGAATACCATGAGAGTGACGTGTGTATGGGTGAAACGCTGCTTTCTATCCCAGCTACAGGACTTTCCGTGGAAGAAGCCTTCGAGCTTGCCATAGAGGCAAAGAAATGGGCTGACGGCGACAAGTTCTATCGTGTGATTAACGATAACGAACCAGAGGAACTGTGATGGAAAACCTACTTAATCCCCACACGTATTGCACTGACCCCGACACTCTCCAGTTCTGTCTTCCTCTTTCGGATACGGAATTTTGGTACTGTCAGGCCAATGACTTCTCAGAAAGGCTCTTCGGGGAAGCTGATACGATGGAAAGGTTCATATATAACATCTTGCGCGGCAATCCAAAGGCTCTGCATGACCTTGCTACAAAAGTTTCTGAAGTAAAAGATTTTGCTACAGACCGCCGGTTATGGTATACAACCCATATTGATGTGACGGATTTTTCGCATGAGGAACAACTGGAACTCCTAAGCGACTATGGGTTGAAGTGGAATAGCTTCAATAGTGACACGGATAGGAATCAGATTATCTGCGAATGTTATTTTGAAGAAAATATCTGTGATTTCGATAATTACTAAAAGCATATGAGCAAAGAACAAGCAAAACGCAGAGCTAATCTGCTTTACCAATTACGTCAGAAAGGTATCCGTTGTGCTACAAGGTGTTACACCATCTTTTACCCCTACGGCAAAGACCCTGACGAAATAACTGAGATACGTAATCTCAGGAGTGAATTTAATTTTACCGTTCAATTTGAAATTCCCCAGGCATGAAAGAAGACATACATTTTAGCTTTATGGGCAATGGTATCACTGTTTGGGATGCCACCCGAACCCGTAACGGTGACTATTTAACAGTCGCCCACATTGATTACAACCGCACTGTTAAATATTACGGAAAAGTTTCTCAAGAAGCAAAGAATCGTATAGAAAACTTTGCCAAATACGAAAACAGTCATCCTGTCAGTCAGCCCCAAATGCTTGCGTTATGTCCCATTAATTCCGCATTCATGTCACCGGAGGAAAAAGACAGTTACCTCCGCAACCATAATTGTAGTGCGGATGGCATTAGCCGCTTTATCTCCGAGATATGGGATGATACGAAAACGCCTCCGGAAAATCTCACCCTTTTTCGGCAATGGTGGAACAACGATACTATAAATGAATATCTCTAATAATTATGGAAACATCAAACGGATTAAAATTTGAATTGCTTAAAGAAATTGACCCTACATGGGAGAATTATGATAAAACCGTGGCTCAGTGTCATTTAAAAAATGTCGGGATTATAATTGTAGACACTGAATATCATAATCCTATTGATAACGAATATGATTTGGACGAAATATACCAGATTTTAGAGGCAAAAAAATCAGAACTCTCTGAAAATCTTTAATAACAATCACGAAAAAAGAAGAAAAGTATGAAAACAAGATCCTTTCAGGAAATCTATGATTTCTGCCAATTGGATTTGACTTATCAGTCATATTTCCAGATACCCAATGATTTGTATTGCCCCCCTGCCCAAAGAAATTACTATTACAGGTCAGTAAGGAGCGGCCAATCACGTGCTGGAACATTCATCTATTGTCAGTCCCAACAGCAACTCGAAAGGTTTTTGGAAGGAGCTAAAGACCGTTTTCATATCCATATTGACCCTGCAACTTATAAGGTGGTAGATTTCCAGACTTTTCTAGGACATACTGTGTATATCGTAGCCAGCATTGAAGAAAAAGGAGTACGCATAAGGTTCAACCATCCCTTTGTTACGTGTTGGCAGATGGACGATATATACTTCACCCCACGTTCACATAGACCTTTTAATGCAAATGGTCTGATTGCCGAAGTACGCACTTATATCGAGAAACATCTTTTGTTTCCTCCCGGTAGATACCATGACTTGCAGTTGGAACATCAGATTCCAAAAGAATTGTTTCCTGGCTGGTACAAACAGTATAAAAAAGAACAACACATACAGGCAGAATATGAACATTGGCAAATGGTTGATATGTATCGACACAAGGATAACATCGGCTTTGAAGATGCCTATAATCTTCTCGCCGCATCCGGTATGTTCTTCGATTTCAATTGCGATGAATTTGAACGTGAAGAATTAACAGAGCAATTTGTCCAAGTATGTAATAGTTAAGTAAATACGAATAACCTCAATAATAGATGAATATGGAAAAGAAAAATTTGTGGGATAAAATCTCCATCCATCTGAAAAATATGAAGTGGCTCGACCGCAACAATGAAATCTGTATGATATTCTGGAAAAAGCCGCAGGTCGATGTAGACAAAGTAATCAACAGGTATTATAACGTCGAATATAATGTTCGGGAATGGTTGAATAGTCTTTCTCCTGAAATACAGCAGAATATCCTCAACTACTACAGACGGCAGTTCGTTAAAAAACCGTCCTCTATTGAAATAGAAGAAAAGCCTGCTCCACCGGAAACAAGAAAAGAAAAGCGTTTTATAGTTTCCAGCTACGGAGTCTTGTTCGAGGTTAAGGTTCTTGCAGATCATTTCGACCAGTTTCTCCTGAACTTTATAGAAGAGGGTTTGCAAGGAGGCTCCGGGCTTTTTGAGGAAATAGCCAACAGTCAATGTGCATCCAATATGGAGGGTGACTTTTCTGATGAATGTTTCCAATTCTATGAAAAAGAAAAAGGTGTTAGAAATCTCGTTGACGAATATTATTTGTCCGCCACGTATAAGGCTATCGACTTCGAAAAAGATGTCTGCCCCTGGCTGAAAGTGACCTTTCTCAGTGATTACAAGGAAAAAGAAGTATACCGTAGCATAATCTATCAACAACAAACCTTTATAACTCGCTTGGTGGATTGCGGTGAACACGGAACGGTAATGGTCGCAAAAAACGACTTGTGGGAAGCCATCAGGAAAGGTTGCTTGAACTGCGATGATGAAGCTATTGAGATTGACGAAACAATCTGTTTCTACTGCGATAATGCAGAATTTCTCTATGCCGACAAAGTACTTGAAAATATAATATATGAATAACTGTATGCATGAAGCGGAACAATATTTACGCAATCCGGTTAACCCTCCCTCGTTGTATGTGATAATCGGAGGGAAACGCCGAAAGCTGTTCATCAACAGGGATGTGGGAAAAATCGGAATCCTTGCGCCACGCAAAAAACGAAACGGGTACGTGTTCAATGCATGGGATTCCATCGAGAAAATATGTAATCCTACACGGAAAAAAGTAATCAGCGTAGAAGACAGACAACGCAAGTTAATACTCAAGTATCAGAAGTTGGCCGCCAAAGCTTCTTTTTCAAATGTATACACCCGTAGTGTTTTAAACGCTGATCCGGCAAAAGGTCTCTACGAAAACGGAATCACAACCGGAACAAGAATCGATGGGCAGATCATATCCTTGGAGGCAATCCGTAAATGGTGTGGGGAATCCTATTATCAACAATTCAAAGACGCCCTCAAAGAAAAGAAACCTTTCAACTCCTGTCGCTTTAACTTTCGTGGTTATGATGGAAGCCTTTGGATAGCAGTCTATACGAGCAATGACGGAATTAATGAAATCAATGCCGGTTTCAGTAAGGAATACCGGAATTGTGGTAATGGCTACTATTACCTGCTTATTAACGATGACAATTTTATAGGATATGATATTGACTAATATGGAACAGGAAACGAAACCAATAGAAATCAAAGTACGCCTGCATCACATCGAATCAGGTAAATGTATGGAAGTGTGGCAAGTACAAACGGAAAAAGGTAAGCCTTGCCGTTATCTCAGCCGTGACGATGGATTTGGTGTCCACGAATGGTCAACACTCGCAGACGCTCCTTATGGATGTTGTGAACAGGACTGCCATTTGAAAGAGAATGTAGTGCTCATCATTTGTGATAAAGAGTGGAATGAATTGTACCGGGACCATGCCGATAGAAAGAATTTCCCCGCAAGTTTCCCATCATTGGACGAAGCCTGCAATGAGGCATGGGGCAAAGTCGTGAAAGATCTCCCGCATGTAACCCGTACAGGATATGAAGATTGGATAACCCAGCAGGCAATGCGCCCTCTCGGACAGAATGAAGAATGGGACTGGATAAACCATGATCATAAAACAGCCAAGACTGAAGTGCTTTCGCGCTTCACATGGATCGGTGAAGAATATGGCATATTCCGTCTCACTAAAATACATACGAAGTGTGACGCTTGCTGGCACGAATATTACGCCGGGAAAATACATCGGGAAGATTATAGAGGTTATGTCCACTTCTTCGCTTATGAATATCACCAACGGCATATCTGTGAAATCCTCTCGATACTTGGCAAAAGATGTAACGACATGGATAACAGCTTTGTTGAAACACATCAGGACGAATGTGGACATGCCACATCCTATTTCATGGACGAATTTATAGGCCATAACCTCACATACCAACAAATACGGGACGCTAAAGAATCCCGGTTCAGAAAAGCGTGTGATGATTACAAAGAAGCGAACGCCTATTATTATACTCTAAAAAATAACGAGAATAGCACCCGTGGCATCGAAGCGGGACTATACTTTATACGAAAACAAATAAAAGAAGCCGTAAAATGAAGAACAATAAACAGACAGCAGATTTATCATTGGATGAAAATGAACTTTACCAAAAAATGGTCAATTATCTGGCTCCGCTTTATTTTCCGGATTCACTGGATGAAGACAGCATAACCGAACTTGCCGACAATGAATTTTGCCGTGTAAGAGGGATTATTTGCAGAGAATACAAGTTTGACGAAGACAAATATATTGAAGAAAACGCTGGTACATCCCCATTCGATTTTGTTCGTGATAAAGTGGAACACGAAGTATATGCCCGTATACGCAAGGATGAAGATTACATTAATCTTACCGGAATACGGGAACGATATATTCAAACAATCCGTTCAGCAGTAGAGAGGCAAAACAACATTATCGGTACTTTCTACCAAAACAAAGGAATACATTTCCGTGATGACCATGAAGCACTGGAATATGAAACAAGCCCGATTGTTGTAATACATAACTCAACGTTCTTCAATTATGGAGGTTATGAAGCCAATACAGTCTATGAACTATTTATTGATGCCAAAGGATTACTTTTTTGTACCCTGAATAGTGAGGCTGGCGAAAACTTTAGCGAGCCTATCGAACATGTACAGATTGAAGGATTGGTTGAAATCAGTCATTGGTTGGTGGAACAAGGCTTTATCAATTATCCAGAGATACAAGAATATAATTAAGATAGAAAGTTTTTAAACAAATAACAAGCATGTAAATATGATATATACTCTCTTACAGGATATACACAAATACCTGTCAGCAAAGCAAATACTGACTGAAGAAGAACAGAAAATATTCGTACAGTTGAATAAATCCCTTTCCGTAATCATCAAAAATGATGATTCAGAACTGCTAACATCCAATGAAGTCCTGGTACGCATCAGCCATGCCACCAAACATCCGGTTTTGGTTTGCTATAATGGTGACGGCACATGTTTCTCCCTTCACAATAAAACAGCCGAGGAAGATGGGTTAGAAATTGAACAGTGGTTACAAGTACAAGGCAAAATGCGCGTTGGTAGCCGTAAATTGCTTGAAGCTGTAGCCGACATCGCCTACAATGCAGGCGTACAACAGCTTTTTGACGAACAAGATTCCCGTGAAGTTATCATGAATCTCATTGATTGGGCAAGAGAATTTGAAAGCATCCACGTAGAAACCAATTGGGATGAAAAAGATTATATGATGGAAATAGAAAGTTTCTATAAAGATAAGACAAAGAAAGAATCCCCCGAACTACATGCCTTTACAGATTTCGGAGATTGGGTCAAATGCAACAACTGTGATAAAACCATGCTTCTCCCTGTTGGCTCGGAGGTATGTCCTTGTTGTCACACCGAAGGCTGTTTGACATGGGTAAATGACGAACACCAGGAAGCCTTCTCTAAAGATTTGAAATCGGAGTATCGCATAATTTCTGAAGATGAGATTTCCCCGGAAAAGTATCTGGCACAGAACACACTCCGGGAAGAACAAATGATCTGATAAAAAGACAAGGAACATGGATAAGGAAAACGCATTAGACACGATTTGGACGGCAAGACATCCTGAATCACATGAATTACAAGGCTATGCTGAGGAACATGGCCATACCATAGACAATATCGATAATGAAGAAGATCTGCTCGACGATTTCGACGGATGGAAAGAGCAGAACGACCTCTTTTTTAAAAAAGTGCAAGACCAAAACTATTGGGCTTCACTCGGATAACACAATGGAAAATAGGTGTAGTTTTCCAACAAGGATTCTGCCAGATTACTGGAATCAACTTACAAACCATAAAAAAAATCAAAACAATGAAGATATCAGATAAACCAACAGGATATATTTTAATTAAAGCACATACAGACAGTGAATGGGACTATTGCGATTTCGCACTTATTTACCTATCTGAAAAATGGAAGAAGTTGCAAGCCGAAAGACTTGAGGCAGTAAAACCTTTTGCAGATAACGACAGTTTCAGTTCCATCAATTTTTACGACTCCTCCGTAAACTTCTTCCAGGCGGGAGACGACGAAGATTCTGACATGGAAGAGCTGTTGGGAGACAAAGACTGGACATTTGTAGAGCCAGATGATGATGAAGAAACGGACAGGCTGACTTCACCTGAAAACCGTTTGGAATGTTACAAGCTCGTAATATACCGTGATGGAAATGCCAGATACGAGGCTATCGGCAAATATACAAACGAGGAGTTCTGGACAAGCGAATTTCCGCTACAACAGCTAACCGAGCAAGCTATAGAATTTTAAAAGTAGTTCTATATGACTCCCTTTGTAGAACATAAAACAATAAATAATATGGAAGCAGAATATATTCAGGAATGCATTTGTGGTGCCGTCACAGTCACCTTTGCAAATGGCGCGACTAACAGCATGAGTCGTGAAACTTTCAATAAGCTGGGCATCACAGGTGAACACAGTCCGCACACATTTTGCAATTGCAATCATTGTGTCAACCATTGGGGAATTGACCTCTGCCAATGTGGTTCGGGACAACCCGTAAGCAAATGTAAATGTGGAAGCAATGAACCCAGCGAAGAACTGGGAGTTAAAAGGAAATTTGTCGGATGGGTATTCTGAACGAGAAAATCAATGAACTCCACCGCTTGGAAGAACAGTACAAGCAAGAGCGTGACCGTGTTATTCAGGCTATTGAACAAGTGGTACAGGGTGTCGGACAAAATCCCGCCATCAAACCTGTTTCCAAAAACACATTTATCGTTAATATATCCGAACTGATGGACGCTCCCTGGTCTCCCGAATTTCACGACTGGACCATACAAGCCGAACGCTTGCTAATAGTGCTGAAGAAAAAACCTGTCAAACAATGGAGTGCTTTTATCAACGAACTTCTGGAAACAAAGACAAAACCCGGATGGCAAGGCATCATGGTCGATAAAATCCAATTAAACAGGAAATTCTTACTACGGATCAAGGAACAACTTTAATCATCTAATCCATTTATCAATATGAGTAGTTTTATTTGCAGCAATATGCATTTTACTTCCATTGCCAAAGGAATTATGTATATAATCAATATTAATAGCTTTCATGTTTCATACAATCTAAAACAGATAGCACCTCAAATATATAGTTATAAACAAATAGCAAATGAAAAATTTGCTATTAAAGAAGTCAATTCATTTATTGAAACTCTGATGAAATTGCAAGTGCTTTGTGTTTCCTTACAATATCGTCATCATTATGAAGGACATCTGGATCAGGAAGTTAGCGAACAGCGTGAAATTCTGCACATGCCATGCGACAATCCAGTATCACTTTCCCCGGCAGCACTTTACAAATCCATTCATTGTGCGCTCTATCAAATCGAAACAGAACACCTTGAAGAACTACGTCCGCTTACATCAAAAGAAAAAGGCTACCTAACATTCTTCCGGCTGTTTGCAGCCAATATAGCAGATCATATAGTCAGCCGTCTGCCGGAGTATGACAAAGCACCTTGGGGTATCTAATGAAAGAAACAACTCTATGGCGATGTCAAAACCGGATGAAATCCTTCAATTAGAAAAATTCGCTTCATATAAATGTGATGGCGGTTGCATTTTCAACCACCCCGCAGGAACTTTTATAATTAAGTATCTGGAAGTTAATGGAACAATCTCCCGAACTATACAATATAGGATGGATACCAACATCTTATGGCGCTTCGGCCAACCGGAAGACTTACTTTCTATCTATCACCCTGCGATGTGCCTCGAACTTATCAGCCAAAGGCGCTATGGAACACCGAAACTTTCCAAACCACTCGAAATAAAAGGTATTCCTGAAAGTTTTGGTCTGCCGTATACATGGGGAGGACAAAGTAATGTAAAAGCCACAAATCAGGTCTTTATAAAAGGGAACGATGTCTTTATAAAAGTACGGGATTACATGAGTGACACATTTCACCCTCCGCTTGGATTCACAGGTGCGCCACTATCAGTTATCTTAAAAAACTTTTTTCCCGAGAAAACGATAAAGTCGAAATTTATTTATGACGACTGTTGGGGTAATGTCGTTCTCTGTGGTGAAGCGTGGGTCTGTTTCAGGAATGTGCTTCCATTGATAAAGGAAGAAAATCTGATTATCAGTTTATCGGCTTTAGTCAAGTTAAGTCAAAAACTCCCGGGATTTGGAAGAGATTGGGAGTTCTTCTGTGAGGGATTAATTAATCAGGTGAAAAACGATTCTAACAAGGAATAATAATATGGAAATTATGAACATGAAAAAACTCTTATCCGATTTTACGGATCAGCAATCAGCCTATTCCGAAAAGGTAGACAAATTGTTCAAGGGGGATTACCAGGATAGTAACAAATGTTTCCGCTGTTCCGTCAATGCCGTAGAGAGCGTCATTATACCTTTATTTAAGGCTCTGAAAGACCATTTTCCTCAGCTACAGTTACCGGATAAAGATCGATATGGCTTAGCTGGTGGCTACTATAAAGTGACAATCGATGAGCGGATTATCGGAGGTTTCTCTTATCCTCGTAAAGGAGAAAGCTTTCTCCTTTACACCCCCTTTACCGATAATCCTGGAAACAAAGAAAATTATAAGATTTTCTGTCTACAGCAAATAGTCTGGATAATCCGGAAACAATTAAACTGATTCAGAAAAAATGAAAGTATTCATCAACGAAAGAGAAGGACTCTACAGCGGTGGCTTGATTATAGTAGCTGCCGATAGTCCGGAAGAAGCAGAAAAAGTATTATTGGCGAAGTTCCCCGACGAACTGGAGATGTTTGATAAAGATGGCGATACATGTTTCGACGAATCGGAATGTATAACCAAAGAACACTGGTTCTATAAAAGTAAAAATTGGGTCCTTTTACCAGGTGTCACTTCTTCATCCTTGATTCCTGCTTTTTTAGCTGAATCGGGACATACAGAATAATAATAAAGCAAAAAAACGATGAAACAGAATAATCCCGAAGAAAGACCACTCGGTGTTGAGCACCAATGGTCACACCAACATGTGTCGTCATGGCTACAAGACGGTACGGCATATACAATCATACTCAATGATAATACCTGCATCACCGATGCCGTATTTCACTATTGCACCCTGTTCGGCAAACATTATTTTACCAAAGGAGTAAGTGTGTATCCCATTGAGAATGTGCAAAGCCATTCCCTGGCGGGGCATGAAACACCCTCGCCTCCTAATGCTGACACAAAAAAACAAGCATCCTCCGAGCCCAATCGTCTCGCTATTACCGACGATTTCGACAGTTCCATCAAAGTGATCACAACCCCCGATACTAATCCGGTAATATTCCGCCGTCGTGTAAAATGCCAAATGCTTTCCGGACTGTCGCAGGAAGAAGCCGAACGGGTGGTTTCAACCACTCCAATGGAACTTGAACTCTTTTACGAAATAGGTTTAGGAGGATTTGCCATCGATGCTGAAGCGGTCGGGAACACACCGCTTTACAGTCCATACACCGGCCAAGAAATCCCGGACGAGACAACTTAAAAACAGATCAGCTATTTAATTCATGGCGGTGAGTGTAAGCTCTCTGCCTTTTTTATTTATAAACTATTTAAAATCAATCATTATGGCAACATTAACAACATTACAAAAAAATCAGAAGCAGTTCGATTTCAAAACAAACAGCATTGAAGTCATGGACATTAACACCCTACAGCGTACTCACAAAGAGAACAATGTGTATGGAAGTCCGCTCAAAGGCATCTACCATTACCAGGCCATTCTCCAAGTAGCTGAACTATGCCGCAAACATAACCTCAACTACGAAATAGAGGAAATCTTCGCTGCCCAGAATAAAAACAAAACCGAACCGGGGGTTATCGTACTCCCCGAAGTCGAAAAAACATTTGGCGAAAGAGCGGTCGAAGCACATGTGCTAAGGCGTATCTTTACTACCATCCGCATCAAGGAGTGGGAAACGGATGAATTGACCACTACGTTGGTCATCGCATTCCACCAAGACGGTATCCAGGTCGCTATCGGCCCCTGCGTAAAAATCTGCCACAACCAGTGCATTCTCTCTCCTGAACGAAGTGCATGCAACTACGGCAAAAACAAACTTTCCACCGAAGAACTCTTTGAGCGTGTAGACGAATGGTTGGAGAACTTTGAAGAACAGATGACCGAAGACCGGGAACGCATCCGCCGGTTAAAACAAAAAATTGTAACCCCGGTAGAATTGTATGCATATATCGGATTGCTGACCGCACTCCGTGTTTCACACGACAGTTCGGACAAACGCCTTTCCTCACAGGTTGAGACTTATCCGTTAAACCAGGGGCAAATCTCCATCTTCACAGAAGAACTGCTGAAACTCAACCTGACAAAGAAAAACATCACGGCATGGGATATTTATAATATCGCCACCGAACTCTATCATCCCGGCAAAACGGATTTCCCGTCTATGATACCGCAAAACGGGGCACTGGCTGAATTACTTCTCGGCGAATCACCGCTGGGCGAAGCATAATCTAACAAATCTGGGATAACAATCATATCCCGGATATAAAATTTAATCTGTATGACACGTATAAAAGGACAACTCACAACAGCGGATTACCTCCCTATCGATGACTATTGGCGTTTAGTGAATGGGCTTCATGATGATGGCAGTTATTTTTGGGAACTCTTTTGCAGGCTCGCTTTCTGCACGGCATTAAGAGGCAATGATGTCCTCTCGTTACATTGGACCGACATACTGGGAAAGGAAAAGACAACGATCAGGGAACCTAAAACAAATAAAAAACGCAGAATTCGCTTTCATTCCTCTGTTGTTCAAAAGATACAGGAATTGTACGAACTGCTGGGACGCCCACCTGTCAACCGTTTTGTCTTTTACAACGAAGAGACAAAATGCCATTATACCTTAGAATATGTCAACCGTACTTTAAAAAAGTTTCGGATCAAGTACCAGCTACCCATAAAGGCTTTCTCGACCCACACATTTAGAAAGACCTTCGGACGGCACATCTGGGAAACAAACGGACGAAGTTCCGAATCACTTATCAAATTATGCCGAGTCTTCCAGCATTCCAGCTTGGATATCACTATGGTATATTTAGGTATCAGGCAGGATGAAATTGATGCCGTTTATGAAACAATCCAGTTTTAAATTATTAAAAGTAGCCTGTTCTAAAAACGATTCGGACTTCTTTTATCCTATTATTTACCAAAAACATTAAACGAATGGGAACACATGCATTTATCGGGAAAAAACTGCCGGACGGCAAAGTTAAATATATCGAAGTACATTATGACGGCTACTTCTCATGGACAGGACGTATCCTGCGGACATTCTACCGCACGGAAAAACGTGTCGATGCCCTGCTCGAACTCGGAAGTCTTTCCTCTATCGGAAGTACACCGTATGGAAAGAATTTAATGCCACCAAAAGAATTAGATCAGATACATTGCCGGGCTTATATCCGCGATTTCGGCTATACGGATAAAGAATTCCTGCCACAGACAGCTCCCAATAAGAAGCAGTTTTTCGATGATGCCGGCATTGCCTATCTATATGAAAACGGAAAATGGGTTCAGTCATATCGGAAACACATTCAGGATATATCCTCCTGCCTTTTGACGCATTATGAAGAGCCTGACTCCAAATATCCAAACATCGGGAAGTGTGACATATATTCTGTTAATACCGATTCAACTTTCCACCGTTTAAGTAAGCCTCTACGATACTGGAAGCAGCTTGAAGAACTGGCCACGGAAGAACAGAAAACATTCTATGTGTTTCGTAAGAACCGGCTCATCAAAATCGTTGCTCCGCTAGTAAATTCCGAGAAGGAGAATATTATAAAAGAATTGCAGGAATGGAACAAAGCCATACTGAAAACACAGGCTAAACCATTTCTCACCCCTTTGGATATTGACATACAGTTTTCTGACGAAGACTTTGATGACGATGAAAAAGCGGATAAGACCAACATTGCCCTCTACAAGGCAGACAGCATATTGGAAGGTACCGTCATCTACTGGATTAATTTCCCGGCAATGGCCGACTATTTTATTAGCGAAGATGACTGTTCTTCCGAAGCATTCAAAGAACAAGTTCACATCTCTATCTTTCATGAAATCGGTCATGCGTTATTTGAGAAATTTTTCGACTGGTATCACGAAGGCGATGATGAATACGACCAACTGATTGATTCATTCCCGGACAAAATCATTGCTTCCCTTTTCAGTAATTGGAACAAAGAGACAGAAGAAAAGCTGGTCGAAGAATTTGCAGCTTTGCACTATGAAAACAGAACAGAAGAAAGTCTATTGTTCCAGTTATGTAAAAAGATATACAACGAACCCTTAAACGCTTAAAACAATGAGTAATATAGTAAAAGCTGTATCCCAGCTACCCGAGACACTGATTACCCCGGAAATCGTTCAGGCTGCTGCCCAAGAACATAATCCCCAATTACTGCAATACCTTCCGGCAAAATACATATTTCAGGAACTTATTGACCTGATTTTTGAAACAGAAAAGAAGAATAACTTTGATACATGGAGTTTGTCTTATATCCCTGAAAAAAGTCGGAATTACGATATCTGCTTACAGGCCGTAAAAAGCGATATAGAGAACATCAAAGATGTTCCCACCGAACATCGTCACGGTGAAATCCTGGGCGAAGTGGTGGTACAAAGCAAAGTTTTGCATCTGTTACCCCTTATACCGGCCTCGTCATGGACAAAACAACAGGCCGTAACCCTGATCGAACATCTCAGGTATCATTACGGAGTCTGTTCATACAAATCCGACCAATGGGTGAGGGCCTTTCTCAATATCCAAATAGCTCTTTCCTTTGTTCCACCCGCAATCCGGAACTTTTCTTTCTATCTGCATTTGCTTGAAAAAAATATCATTCCGGCATCTATGGCGTATGAAATCACACCGCCTAAATTCAAAAATTATAAGTATTATCTTATCCTTGCCGGAAAAGATGCCGCATTGCTACCGGAACATGTATTTGATTATGAAATCTTTCGTAAGGTATTATGTTCCCCGAAAAATCAAACAGACCGTATTTTGGACAACAAAAAACTCTGTCAGAAACTTCTGGAATGTCTGGATGAAACGTTGGCCGATGCTATTGCACGAACTGCTCCACGATGGTTTAGCAACCTGCCACCAAAGTTCCGTACTGCTAAAAGATTAAAATTGGCAATAGAAAGCGATTCCGACCATTGTTATGATTCATATTTGATAAATGAAAAAAGAGATAGACGGTTGTTGACAAAAGATGTTTGTGAAACATATATCCGCCATGCTTCTTGTTATCCAAAGTTTCCGGCAAAAGTCTGGACCCCTGCCTTTGTGGATTATTGTGTGAAACAAAGTAAATCGTTACGTTGGTTACAACAAGTTCCGCGACACTTGATTACTTGGGAAGCCAGTACAAGGGTCTTTCAAGAAAATACAGCCTACATAGATTGTCTGCCTCTTTTCTTTGTCACACCGGAACGTGCAAAACGATATTTCCGGGAAAATCCGAATAATAAGAACGACCTTCCACAGCGTTACTTCAAAGACTTCTCTGAATATACAGGACTGCCCTGGCAATTCTTCGGCGGCGAAGTCTCATTGTTGCAACTGAAACATCAACGGCTGAATTATACTTATTGTAGAATTGGAACAACTTATATCGGCATCTATTGGAAAGAGGGCTTAAAAAACTATAGAGTGATCATGACAAGGGCTTCCAACCGTTATATGCCGGCAGAACTTGTATTCAAGAAAGAAGTTCCTACTTTTCATAAAACATGGTTAGAAAAACTGCTGTCAGACAATGATCCGAAGTTTGTAAAACCGAAAGTTGATAAATCCCTTTTAGATGTACAGGCAATCAGTTATTATGGGGTACAACCGATGAAGAACATATGGGGTACGGAAATATTCTGTAATACTTTTATGGGGCAACCCATCGGTTATTGTGCCCGCAAGGAAGGTATCACTTATCATACAGACAACTGTGGTAAAGAGTTATTTGAAGGATTGAAACTCAAGCTTCAGGGAATGGCTGTACCGGCAACCCTTAAAGACGATTTGAAAGAGTTCACCCAAGGTTATCTTCACTCCACATACGGATTCTGTTATCCGGGAATGGCGGCTTTCATTGAGGACTATAATCTGGACCCGAAACGGACATATACAGCTCTGCAACTCCGTCAGATCGTGGAGCAACAGGGACATAAATCCTCTATACGCCGGTTCAGCCGGGAATTGAAAAAAATCCATGTTATTTAAAACTACATCAATGAATAAATTTGAAAATTGCGAAGAAGCCCGGAATAAAGGCTCAATATATCTATTATACACTTGTGATGCCTGGCATACCAACGACAGCCGGCAGCTTATTGCCCCGTTTTCCTCTCCGGAATCCGTATACCGGCATCTTGAAAGGAGCAGAAAGAAATACCACCTGAGTGATTGGGATATGGATTTTTTTAAAGACCATAGCCAGACACAACGCCAAGGGGAAAATCTGATGATGGATACATATGAAATAGACCCCGAACCGGAAGAAGAAAACCTGGACACTCCATTTTATAACAAAGTGTTTTCATCCGGTACCACACAACTCACACGCCGCGAATTGGAAGAAATGCCATGCCCTTTCTATACGAAAGAAATTAGTGACGAAATGATGCAGCAAATAGTTTCGGATGCAGATAAGGAAATCAAGGAATGGGACTGTGATGATAGCAATGACGAATTGGAATTCAAATCCGATGACATCCGAATCAGAGAAATTGAGAATGCCGCAGTCCGGCATAACGTCCCGTATTACGAAGATTTAGACTAACTATTAAAACATAAAATGATGACCAAAGAACAAAAAATTAACATGCTACTCGCATTCCTTGCCCCGATTGTCTTTGAAGGCAAGGACGAAAACATTGAAACTGCACCTCAAATTATATTTCTATCCGCTAACGAAGTACAAATCGAGGAATTCCCCGGTGAACAGCTTCCTGTAAACAGAGTGTATCCGGATAATCCATTGAAAGAGTATCTCGAAAAAATTGTCAATTATAATCATGCGGATGAAAGAAAAAATTGGGAAGAATGTTGTGCAGAAGAATATGATGTAGAAGAACTGGAAGAAGAGGGTATTGACCTTGACAATGACTACATTCCAACTCTCTGTTCTGACCATATTTATCATACAATTAACCAATTGGGAAATTTGATAGAAAGTGCTACGGAACCGTTCGAAGACTCTCCTGGTATGGAATACTCCGATTATTTAAAAAATAACCGTTTCCTTGAATTTATCCAGCATGCGTACAATTTAAAAGAATGTTCCCCAACGGCGGTAGAAATTGCAGTTTCCGCCTTTGGTTGTATGGACAATGCCATTCATGAATTTAACAAATGGAATAAATAAATACATCGTTCGCCATAATGATGACCAAAGCCGCTGCGATACCTCAGGGTGTCAAGGCGGCTTTTTTAATGAAATGATTCTGCCCCATATAACACTTATAACAACTACTCTTCAGAAAAGAAAAAAGAAAAACGAAATAACAATGAAAAATTCAGAACCTATTGAATATAAAGGAATCCAATATCCCGGTGCTCACCTTGACATGGGAAACTCCATTGGATGTATCCGCATATCCGTCCAATCTCTATTGGATGAGTTGAATAAAGATGGCCTTGATGATGAAGACCCGCCGAAAGAAGTAACCGGTGTGGATGATTTAATTGCTTATTATGTCACCGATGAAGAATTTCTTCTCCCGGTCAGCGAAGTCAAAAAGATTGTCCGAACGGCCTACGATGAAAAAGAACCGACTTCCGCCTGCAACCGGAAATCCATCCGCGAGCTGAAAAAAGGGGACTTCTTCCGTTTAAAGGAATCGGATACTGCACCGGTCTGGGTACGTGGCGAATATATTCCGGCACTCAAAAAGTTCAGCACCTACAAGTTTGATGATGTGGACCACGAACGTCCTCTCAATGGAGGCATCGAAGTCTTTGTCGATTTTACTTTTTAAGACATAACAAAAAAAACAAATACAAAGAACCAAGCCAGGATCAGTCGGTCTTGGCTTTTTTATTATCCTAATAAAAATGAACTATGGAACAGAAAAAATCCCTTACCACTCCTGCTCAAATAAAAAAAACATTGGGTATCAGTTATCTTGGTGGATGCAATTCACCGAAACTCGTTAAAAGCCTTGAACGGAATGTGATGACTTACGGTATCTATCTTGCCCCCGGCAATTTGAGTGGATATCAGGTATGTCCTAATTCCGACAACTGTTGCAAGTATTGCCTGAATGGTTCGGGTAGAAATAAAATAGAACTGCTGACCTATAAAGGCGGTGGTCCGATCCAACAATCCCGCATCAAGAAAACGAAACTTTTCTTCCAGGATCGTCCGGCATTTATGCGTTTACTTATCCACGAAATCAACCAGGCAAAAAAGAAAGCGGAAGTAGCCGGTATGACACTGGCTGTACGTCTCAACTGTACCTCTGACATCAGTCCGGAAGAATTCATACTGGACGGTAAAAACATCCTTCAGCTATATCCGGATATCCAGTTTTACGACTACACCAAGGCATTTAGTCGTGTCGGACTTCTCGGAAAATATAAAAATTACGACCTTACCTTTTCGTTCAGCGGTGAAAACTGGGCAGACTGCGAGAAGGTATTGAAAAAAGGCTATCGTGTAGCTGTTATCTTTGAAGATAAGCTTCCCGAAACATTTAAGAATTACCCCGTTATAGATGCCAACGGATACGACGCCCGCTTCTTGGATACCGGTGGAACTATTTGCGGCTTAACATACAAGAGAGTCGCAAATGATTATGTGACCGGTAAATATCAACGCCCCGAAACTACGTTTGTCAACCGAAAGAGCAATGACACTTCTGCAGAACAGCAAAAAAATAATAAAACGGTGAATTCTTCACCCCTTCATATCTTATCACCCTACACTTTATAAAAGACAACGAAAATGAAAGAAATATCTATCCGGAATCTCGCCCGAATGGTGGGCGAAACTCCGGCAAACGGAAACATCTACGTTAAACAGGATGCAGATAGCGAACTCTTCGGTATAACATGTTTAAACCTATTCGAAAGTGACTTGATTATAATCTCGCACTTTGGAGGAGGTTTTGCCTCTTTATTCGATACTTCAACAACCAACGAAGAAAAAGAATTGTGCCCTTGGCTGCAATATGCCCTTGCAGCGGACAATAGCGAAAAGATAGTTTATTTGCTGACCGAGAAAGAAGTATATGGTGAACAGACTCCTCAAAATGACGGTGATGATACCGCAACAACCAACAAGTCTTCAGTACCCACTTTTACGCCACGTAGCACAAACCTTCGTGAAGACATTATTACTAATATTGTCTCCATCCTGAAAGAAAACAGTCTCTCAGAAATTGAACTGGATGGAATGGTCAAAGAGCCGGTGTTCGTACTTTGGTGTGATGACGATGGAAATTGGTACGACTCGCCTGTTAAAACGGTATCACTTGACTCTGAAGGAATTAGTATTGATGTCGAAGATAAATTCGAAAATGTAGCAGCCACACTCTACAGTAGCGATGTAGATGTGGCTTTCAAAGACCCCGACTGGCTTGAAGGTATTCGCGATAATGTACTCGAAGCCATTCAAGCAAAAAAGCTGATACAGAATGACACCCAACTTTCCATTTTCAAAGAGTGGAATTATTACCTGAATGACAATGACAACGAAGAACCCCATTATGCCCATGTTTCCATCCGGTTTAAAGACGATAATAGTGAAGGCGAACAAATCATCTCTTTGACAGACTATTCCGAGGATACGGCTGATAAGGTATTCCATTACGTACGTTCTTTACAGGAACTTATCGGATTAGCCGATACAGATAAAGAAGCCACTATGGAAAACTTCACTATCATAAGGTTCAATGAATATTCAGACACCCTTCAATAACCATGCAATATAAACTAACATACAACAACATGAAAGCAATACAATCAAAAAATGATAATACAGGAAAAGTACCTGTAATTAATGAGGCGGAAGAATACAAAGAACTTACCGATCGCCTCTCAAACATAGAAAAAGATATTCGGACATTCATTCTCTCCATCCTTTCAAGACATGGCCGGATCTCTTTAAACCTAACTGAAGAAGAACTGCTGGAAAGTGATAACTTTCCGGTAACATCTACTCTGTATGGAAGACATGACAACCCGCAAATACGGATTACCGACATCTATTTATGCGGCAATGAAATTTATGCTGATGGTATAGACAATGACACCGATGAAAAACGATGTGAATTTCTGATTTATACAGAGCAGCTTTCAGATGTAATGTATTTTATCGGCCAGGTTTTAGGGATGAATTAAAAATAGATAACTTATAAAAAACAGAATAGATGATAACAGCAACAGTAATATTTGGTGAAGATGCTGTAAGACGGTACCAGGAAACAGGTAAATTCCCATCAACCCGTTGGTTGAATGGACACGGAGGTATCGTTGATAAAGTCCAGTTTGAAACAAAAGCAGAATACCAGGCTTATGCCCGGGCACTCAATGAAGTCGATGGCTGGTATAGTTCCGATATTACATCGGCACAAGGAACTCAGGATGATTGCCCTCATTGTAAAGAGTGGCGTTCCTTCTTTTCTGACAAAGATACTCCAACCTATTGTCCCGACTGTGGGCAAAGAATCCTCAACTGATATGCCGTATAAAAGTGAGAAAATAAAAATAAAAGGCACTTCCTATGACCGCCGTCAGAAATTGACGCCTGAACAAAAGGAAGATATCCGTCGGATGTATGCCAACACCGATATCAGCCAGCGTAAACTGGCAAAACTCTTCAACGTTAGTCGTAGGTTAATCACCTTTGTGCTTGACTCCGACCGTGAAGAACGAAACCAGAGCCTATTAAAGCAGAGAAAGGCAAAGGGGCTCTATAAACAAAGCAAAGAGCAACGGGCAGCCAGCATGCGCGATCACCGTCATTACAAACAGCAACTCTTCCTTCAAGGAAAAATTATCTTAGATAAAACTACCAATTAAGAATATCTATAATGAGCAAGACAAGTGACAATAAAGAAGCATTAGGGGACATTAAAGCTATCGAAACACAGCTCATCAATCGCCTGTGTTGGATACCCGATCCGGAAACCATCCTCCCGCACATGGTTTTCATCGAAGATGTCAACGAAAAAGGAGAACCTGAATACTATCGATGTACTCTCGAAGCAATCAATTCAAAGGAGCGAACATGTACGCTTTTTAATCATTCCACAGGTGAACGTGATTCTGATTACAACCTGAATTCAATCAACATTGATTGGTTGGATACCCTTTGGAAATGGTATAGGGAACAGAAAAATGATACTGACCCGGAACTTCTGCATTTGGCAGAAAAGGGTCTTTTGCCTATGTTTTTCCAGCATCTCGCCTCGAACGCAATGCAAGCAATGCCGAAATCCTTGCCGACTACAAAAACAACCAGGATAAGGAAGATCTTACTGTTAAATTCACCCCTGATGAATTTGCAGCCTATTGCAACAACGGCTTTTTCAATGACTTAGAGCAATATGTCCGGTTTATACAACAATAGCTCAATGAGTGATAACGCTACTGATAGTCAGAAAGACATAACCTGAAAGAGATATACGCTGCAAAGCAATTTCGGTTAGCTATGCAAGCATTCAGAAGAATGAAGAAAGCTATCTCGAATATCGAAGAACAAAAGAAAAGGGTATTGCAAGCAAAAGAAGAATAACGTATAAAAATAGAAAAGTATAAAATATGAAAGTATGTCCTAGATGTGGAAAGGAGATAACAGAACCACGAAAAAAGTTTTGTAATGAGAATTGCAAATATTGGTTTAATCAGATTAAAAGAGATAGAGAAAGATATTTACCACCCGCCAAAAAGCGCAATAAGAATTACTTCTATATGGTTGTAGGTAGTGAACGGGCAAAGCCAAACATCCGACAAGGAAAAAGATGCAATGGAATGATTACAGGTGCGATGGCAGCAGCTATTTATTGCACAGTTGAAAAAGTTGTAGAGGTAACTCCAGACAATGTAAAGGCACATTTTGAAGGGATTACAAACTATAAGCCGACATATCTAAGGCTGGGAGATCAAAGCATAATAAGAAAAGATGAAATACTGCATGAACTCGGTATAGAGTTGTAAAGAACAGAAAGGGACTAAATTATGGCAAAGACAACAACATTCAAAACTCTTATTACAGGTGATATATTCCGATTTTCAGATGAAGAAACCGTATATATCGTATGTTACAATAAACATTATATAATAGGAAATAATATAATTGAGGAAGTAGAAAGACCTTCCATTATACGAAATATTACTCCATTTATGATGGATAGAGAAGTTGTAAGATTCCTTGATGATAGAGTTGCTCATGTTTAACATAAAATAGAACAGAAAGGAGTGAAAGATGAAAATATCTCAGGATGGTGATGGACTCTTAAAATTTTCTCCATGTGAAGATGGAATATTTAGAGGGGCAGATGCAAAAGGCGTACTGTCGTACCTTCTTAAAGACGTAAGATTCCGACCGGATGCCCCCTACTATTCCTTACTTGAAGCAGTCGAATTTGGTCTGCCAAGAAAACCCCGATATCAAATACAGGATGGTGATTATACAATTAATGAATATCCAGACACAAAAGGGTATTTCTATGATGAGAAATACGATCGATGGGTGGCATTTGACAATTCAACGAATGATTGTTTCGTTGAAGAATTTGATACGGAATCGGATGCCATCGATTGGTTAAAAGGAATATTTGAATTAGTATAAACTAAGTAAGGACTAATTATGAGTGAACAATGGATTAACGATGCGATTAAGAATGCAGTAAAAGTGCATATATCACAGATACGCCCGGGCGACACAATCCTACATACAGACGGGAAGGTTAGAATTGTTTGTCCTAAAGACATAACGAGAAATAATTTTACAGGAATCTCCCTGTTTGGAGACTCCTACAGATTGGGAACTATGCCTGTAAAAAAACTTTTGATATAATAAAATAAAAAGAAATGAAGATAAATCGTAAAGCTGGAACTCGTAATAATTGGCAAGAAATGGATATTGAGAGCCGTCAGGCCGTGTATTTAGCAGAACGTCTGGTAGAAGGCAAACGTAGTGTGGTGATTGGAGATGATCGTATCAACGGATGTAAACTGGAGATATGTTACGGTCATAATATTTATACCACTCAAATATATATTGTGGATAGTAGCGGATTGAAGGTAGCATTCTATTTCGATGGCTATTTCTACGATAATATTTCAAAGCAAAGGGTAGAATTATTCTAAAGTTCAAAATAAAAAAGAAAGATATATATTATGAAAATACAGATTAATAGCTTAGAAGCACTGGAAAGATTGATAGGTAACGATAAAGAAATGGAAATAGCCGTAAAACAGTCGGTCCTTAATGAATTTGCAAAAAAGCATTTAAAATCAATAGCAAACAGCGAGGCAATGCAAAGGATTGCAGGTCAAGTAAACAAAGAGTTAAGAGAAACCGGATTTTATGGAATATTAGAAAAAGGGACATCTTCAAACTCCATATTAGGCGATACGTCTTATCTATCTCCAAAAGCAAAAGAATTAGTTAAACGACAAGTAGGTAGAGAAATGGATGCTATTATTTCCAGTGAGATTTCCCAAATAAGGGAAACTATTATTCAGGATATAAATAGCAGATTGAATATAATGGCTTCTTCCGTATCCGAGTGCATAAGAGAAGAGGTTCAGAAAGAAACCATTGAGAAATTGGTTCATAAAAAACTAAGAGATTTATTGGAAAAATAATTCTAATCTAAATAGGGTCTGCTGAATAAGTTAATCCGTTGTTTATCAATAATTTTCACTCTT